>Ga0070728_10000342_pt1 | contig 99661 bp, 104 predicted proteins | sample tdDd471_FD_66723 | JGI IMG/M metagenome (GOLD analysis project Ga0070728, IMG submission 66723) | Marine sediment microbial communities from the Atlantic coast under amendment with organic carbon and nitrate - tdDd47.1 | ecosystem: Environmental > Aquatic > Marine > Coastal > Sediment | place... | reverse complement strand
ATTTCTACTGCCACCAATTAAAGCTGGTTATTGAGCTAGATGGAGGAATCCATTTAAACCGAGATCAAAAGGAATATGACCAAGGCCGAACATATGAATTGAATCAATTTGGAATTAAAAATATTGAGGTTCAGGAATGAGGAAGTTGAAAACAACCTACGGACTGTCCTTGAAAAGATAAAGCCCGAATGTAACCACGCCTTAAGCCCCCTTGAGGGGGTTGGGGGTAAAAATAACTCCAATGAATAAGCCTATCAACCCACCAAAACTCCTGCTCCGCTTTTTCCGATGCTTTTGCGAAACCGAAATCCTTTGTTTTACCCCGACCCTAAAGGGAGCCAAAGGATTTTCAGAGCAGAAATGGGATTTAAGAGCAAGTTGGCTTCACATTAAAAAAGAATACACATGAGTGACCAACGGAATATGTTTTACGGAGCTACTCCAATGATTTTTGAAAGAGCAAAAATTCTTCGGAAGAATCTAACCTCTTCTGAAAAAATGTTGTGGGAAAAATTACGCTCGAATAAGCTACTCGGATTGAGGTTCAGGAATGAGGAAGTTGAAAACAACCTACAGACCGTCCTTGAAAAGATAAAGTCGGAATGTAACCACGCCTTAAGCCCCCTTGAGGGGGTTGGGGGTAAAAATAACTCCAATGAATAACTCTCAGCTACCTTAGTCAAATTCTACAAACCAATCGTATGTCGGCTCAATATTTTACCTTCTTTGATCACGACAATAGAATTCACAGGAACATTCTCCCACCCCGGATCGTCACTTAGTGGCTCTGAGCTGATGACCACTGCCTTTTCGTGTTCTCCCGGATCATGCATGTAGCATGCCCCATTTTTACATACATATTTTCGCCCCATGTTGATGTGAAGTGAAGCTGCATTCTCCGGAGAGTCATTGGTAAACCTCGCTGCAACAGCAATGTGTCCATTGGTAAGGACTACATTCAGATAACAAAATTCCTTGACCTGCGCTTTTTCACTTAAATCCAGGATGTTTTTGATTGCTGCAATCAATGCCGAACTCATTTGCTCGTGTTTCGGTAACGAAGATCGTTTGTTAAGCTCATCAAGAAGCAACGCAAAAAAATGTTCTGAATCAGTAGACCCTTTCAACTGATTGAAAGCATTATCTGAAAGTTCTATCAGCAGATCTCTTTTTATTTTTTGAAAGCCACCAATATTGCCATTGTGCATAAAGGCAAACTCCCCCACTACAAACGGGTGGCAATTGGTTTCGGTAACCCCCAGTCCCTGAGTAGCCGCCCGAATATGTGCCAGGATACACGTACTTTCAATAATCCTTGCCAACTGAAGCAGATTTGTATTGTTCCATGCTGGCGAAACCGATTTAAAATAGGAAGGAGACTCTGAGACTTTGTGATTGTACCAGGCCAGTCCAAACCCATCTCCATTCAAAGGCTCGGCCCTTTCTCTGGCATTATAACTCTGGTTGATCAATGAGTGAGAGGGCTCGGTTACCAGTGAGCTGATTCTAATGGGTCTACCCTGGTAAAATGTAAATCGACACATGATGTTGCTGATGTTTGATACATGTTACAACGGCAAACACCAACTCTACAATTAGGAATTTACCTAATCATTTCTTATTGTTGTAAGCAAAACTACAATTAGGAAATAACCATGGGTAAATATCAATTAGGCGAGTTTGAAGAAGTGGTGATGCTCACAGTAGGTGTCCTCTATGGCAATGCCTATGGAGTATCTATCAAAAAAGAAATTGAGGATCGGCTTAACCGTAAGGTGAGTGTAGGTGCACTACAATCGGCATTGAAGCGTCTGGAGGACAAAGGCTATCTCACTTCCAGGGAAGGGGAATCAACCAGCGATCGAGGCGGGAGGCCTAAACGCTATTTCGAAATCACAGCATCCGGATCAAAAGCTATTGAAGAGACCAAAGAGGTTCGCAATCAATTGTACAATGCGATTCCCAAGGTAGCATTGGATTTAAAAATTGGGTGAGATGAATAACCACCCCCCCAAACTCCCTCTCCGCTTTCTGCGCTGGAATGATGAAAAGTTGGGAACCGTTTTGACGATTTTCTTGTGGGGTAGCCGCTATGACCATTTTGTCTATCTCATTTATCACAGTCAAGGCTGCTTCCGCCAATCCGGTTGATTCTTTGAGGGATGAATAGTCCTTAGTTTATCCGGAAGCTTTCAAAGGAGACTAGATTCAACAAACCTTCCCTATTAAAAGGACAATTTTTATTTAATCTTCCTTTTAAAGAAGAAACTATGAATACTTCCATGTGTCATTTTATGATATGCTTTGACAAAACATGCAACGTATGATTTCTTTTACAACCTATATACAAATCCTTCGTATATTTGTTTTACAACTTATATAGTAATGGGGAAAACATCATTTTTGGGGGAATTTGAAGAACTTATTTTGACCATGGTCCTGATATTGGAGGGCGATGCTTATGGTAATACCATCGTGCAAGCCATCAAAGAACATCAGAACCGTGAAGTGAACCTGAGCTCGGTACACATTACACTGTATCGACTTGAGGAAAAAGGATTTCTGGAATCTGACATGGGTGGCGCTACTAATGAACGAGGTGGACGCAGAAAGCGCTACTTTAAAATTACTAACGCTGGCAAACAGTTGCTGCAAGAAATGAAAGACGCCAGGGTCAACCTTTGGAAGCTGACTCCACAGTTGAATTTCAGCTATGAATAAAACAAATCCTCCACGGCTATTTCAGCGCTTTTTTACCTGGTATTGCCAGGAGCGATTACAGGAAGCTATACTTGGAGACCTGGATGAGCAATTTGCCGAAGATCTGGAAAAGCATGGTCCCAGACGGGCCAAACGGCGATTCGCCTGGAATGTGATCCGATTTTTCCGACCGGGTATTGCCAAATCATTTGAAGGAAGCCAAAAACTCAATCAATACGGTATGTTTAAGAACTATTTCAAAGTGAGTATGCGAAACATACTCCGTAACAAAACATTTTCATTTTTGAATGTATCCGGCTTAAGCCTGGGAATCGCCAGCTGTGTGCTGATCCTCATTTATGTCAATAATGAGCTCTCCTACGACCAGTACAATGAGCAATATGAAAGCACTTACCGGGTGATCCATTATTTTGGAGACCCAGCTCAGATTCCAAAAGCTGACGAAATACCTGCCAATGAATTTCAGGTTTGGGGAAATGCTCCCGTCGCTCCGGCACTCCAGCGAAACTTTCCTGAGATACAGCATGTATTTCGGTTTACCAGTCCTTCCCCCTGGCTGATTACTTACGGTTCCAAAAAATTTCAGGAAAACAATATTGTATTTGCAGATTCCACCGCCTTCAAAGTGTTCGATTGGCCTGTAATCGCTGGAAACCCAGAAACTGCGTTATCCAGGCCCAATACGATTGTACTAACAGAGCAATTAGCCAAAAAGTATTTTGGTGATAAAAATCCAATTGGAGAGACTCTCAGAATGGACAATAAAGACTTATTTGAAGTCACTGCTGTAATGCAAATTCCGTCCAATTCACACTTTTCATTTGATGGGATGATCTCCATGTCCACATTCCACAACCGAAGACCTGGAATCTTTGACATGTGGGGCTATGTGGATTTTTATACCTATTTCACCATTCCAAAAAGCACTGCTATTGACCAATTGAATAACCGAATTGATGCATTCGTTAAGGAAAATTTCAACTCTGACTTTGGTTATACCATTCGTTTTGAACCACTTGCCGAGGCTTACTTACATTCTGATGCAGGAAGGCAACCTGGTGCGACTGGAAGCATGAGCAATATTTATATTTTCATTTCTGTTGCGGCTTTCATTTTACTGATAGCCCTGATCAATTTCATGAACCTTTCCACGGCCAGGTCAGTAGAGCGTGCAAAAGAAGTGGCCATCCGAAAAACGGTCGGGTCCAGCAGAGTTGCACTTATAGCTCAGTTTTTAGTTGAGTCCATAATACTTGCTGCTTTGGCGTCTCTGATAGCAGCTGGGTTGATTTTGCTAGCACATCCTTATCTCGAATCCTTATCAAACAAATCACTTCAAATCGACTGGCTATTCACAGCTAATAATATTGCAATTGGCATTGGGGTAGTGATGCTCATTGGAATAGCAGCGGGAAGTTATCCAGCGTTTGTACTTTCAGGATTTCGGGCAATCAAAGTTCTGAAAGGTTCCTTTAAAACCTCATCAAATGGTATTTGGCTGAGAAAATCACTGGTTGTTTTGCAGTTTTCTTTGTCCATTATTTTGCTTGTAGGTGCTACAGTGATCTATAAGCAGTTGGATCACTTGCGTCGGCATGATTTGGGCTTTGAACCGGGCCAGATATTGGTGGTTGACTTTGGTTGGGATGGAAAAGTCCAACAAAAAATAAATACCATCAAGTCGGCCTTTTTACAACACAAAGCCGTGGAGAGTGTATCGGCTTCCAGGGCAACTCCGGGTGATTTCTTTCCCAATGCCGGAACGGGCATTGAAGATCCTGAAACAGGAGAACTGGTTTACCGCAGCCCGGCCATTTATGAGATTGATGAGGATTTCGTCCCGACTTATCAGATGACAATGGCTGCCGGAAGAAACTATTCTAAAGACCATCCTCATGATACTACCGGATCAATGATCTTAAATGAAGCTGCCGCCAAACTCTTCGGATACTCCAATCCTGAAGATATCATCGGTAAATCATTCGCCCAATGGGGACGGGAAGGCAAAGTGGTTGGAGTGATCAAAGATTTCAATTATGTATCACTTCATAAAGATGTGGAACCGCTTTCTCTTCGATATTCCACACCAAGAAATACCTCCATGATTTCATTGCGACTGAAGTCAAATAATTACAGTGAAACTTTACGAGAGCTTGAAACGATCTGGACAGAAATGTTCCCACACTATCCTTTTATTGCCCATTTCAACAACGCGAGTTTTAATCAGCAATATGAGGCGGACGAACGGTTCGGATCTATTTTCACCGTATTTTCTTTCCTGGCGATGGTCGTGGCTTGTCTTGGCTTGTTTGGACTGACACTCTACAGCACCACACAGAGAACCAAAGAGATTGGTGTGAGAAAAGTTTTGGGAGCCTCTACCTCACGCATTGTAACCTTGCTTTCACTCGATTTTATTAAGCTATTCGGAATTGCACTTTTGATCGCCATTCCTATTTCATGGTATGCCATGACCAGCTGGCTGAGCGACTTTGCCTATCGCATATCAGTGAGCTGGGAGGTGTTCCTGATGGCTGCTTTCGTGACTTTGGCTATTTCGCTGATTACCATGAGTTTCAAAACCGTGACAGCAGCCTTGTCTAATCCGGTGGATTCTTTGCGAGATGAATAAGGCTCTCAAACCATCTATTCGGTTACATAAAATGGAATATTGACCGTCCCCACTTTGCCATTTCCATCAAAAACATAGCAAAATATTCGATAGGCTCCCACCTTACCGGGAGCATAGAATTCGATCTTATGGCCTTCATTATTTACCAGTTTCATGGTTAATTCACCTGGTTCCTTCTCATGCGCTCCTCCCTGACTTCTCACTTTAACTTCTTCCATAGTTACCCATTTAAAAGTTAATTCATCACCATCCGGGTCTTCTGTAAACACCTGACTGCTATAAGGAATATTAGCTTTCAGGTAGATATTTTGTTCTGCACTCATCTGGTTCAAAAGCATAGAATCCACCTTTGGAGCCTGGTTTTCAGGATATGCACCTGACCAATATTTGGTTAGCTCATCCACAATGGAAGTCGCTTCTCCTGACTGGACAAACATGCCATACCAGGTAGGTGTTCGCTCTTGTTTCTGACCCCACAAAAAAGCATACCCACCCAACGACAGTCCACTTTGATCTCCATCCAAACCACTTCTCATCCTCTGTCTGAGCCCTTGTGCTTTAGCAGTACTGGTTTCTTCAATTTCACGACCCCACACAGTGGATGGACGTTCCCAATGTCCTATAGGTCCAAATTCGGTTATCGCATACGGTTTTTTTATTCCGGCTTTTTCAACCATTTCTGGGATAGACCTTAAATCTCCATAGACCTGAAATGAAAAGAAATCAAGGTTTGGACAATATTTGACCGCATGATCAATGTGCCATTTATTCGCTCCCGCAAACGTTGTAGTGACCGGGTGATTCGGGTCTACCTGATGGATGTATTTTACCAAATCATTTAATGCCACATAGGTCTTGGGGTTGACCAATGCAAGCGAATCATTTTCGTCAAAAAACAGATTGAGTTCATTACCAGCTACCCAGCACAACAAGTTGGGATGATCCTTGTATTGATCTACTTCTGCCTTCAATCTTTTTAACTGTGCTTCCACGGCCTCATTATTCTCATAATCAAAACCGTGCAGTTCTTTACCAATTTCCAGACCCAATGCCACCATCAGTCCATACTTAGCAGCAGAGTCTAAGACCTGTTTTCCATTTCGTGTCGACCAGGTTCTGAAACTATTACCTCCCGCTTTCTTCAACTCTGTATATGCAGAGGAAAAATTACTAGACAGGCCAGCTCCTTTGATTTCAAATAACTTGTCATTAATGTAAAAATCATACTGGCCCTTCACTTGTCTGAGTTCGACATGTGCGGGAGTGGCTGTTGGCTTATGCGAAGTACATCCGGAAACTAACAGTACTAATACAATGAGAAAATATGGCATCTTATTCATGTGGCGTGTTATTGCAATTAGTCGGTTGAGCGATCACATCTGGTCGATCACATCTAGTCGATCACATCTGGTCGGTCTCGGGGATAAACTTATGATTCCCCGCTGCGGTTCATACTCGATTGGTATGCTTCTTTGCACTCATGCTGACTTCATCTGGATAAAATTTATTGACGTAATTGTAAAAATAGCTGCATAATTGGATTTGAACCATATTCAGAAATATTATCCCTAAACACACGCATCTGATCCATCAATTAATCACTGCCTGGCGTTGCCTTTATCTGGGAATGCCTGGCTGACATGGTGACGCCAGGTATCTCTCTCCTATGATAATACTTTGGATCAACAGGAAACACATTGATCAACAAATAATCAAGGATGCGAAGCCTCGTAAGTGCTGTTGTAATAGTCAAAAACTAAGGAGATGTTCTCAAACTGATCCAGGTCAACATCTTGATTCTTGATGTATTGCGCCATCCATTTGGCATCATCACCAAAGGCTTCCATCAGATCTTTCTTACGATATACCGGAACCAATTGATCTTTCTTGCTTTTAATAAAATAACTCGGATAGTGCTCATCGGTGAAAGGAATCTCAATTCCCTCCCGGAAAAGCACACAAACCTTACCTTCAGAAAGCACTTCAAACAGATACACCTTTCCTTCCAGCTCATAGCTTTTGTACCGGTATTGTTTTCCGGCATCATCGGTAAACTCCAGTGATTTGATCTGACGGGCACCATAAACACTTGTAGCATTTTTGCCTTTGCACATCACTTGAGAGGTTTCAAGGTCGAGATCGATATTTCCTTCAAACTTGCCTTCCGTGGTTTTTAGAATACCGATGTGATTAGAATTGGCATCAAAAGTCTGGGCGAAAGACTGAGAATAGATACAGCTGAGTAAAATTAAAATTGGCAATCTCATAGCTTGTTATGGTTTGGGATTGCAAATCAAACATGCCTGAAATCCTCATCAAACGGTATTAAGTCAACTTCACTAAGTCTTAAAATTCGCTTCTGATTGAAGTGATGAATATTATTTGATCATTGTATTTACTTTAATTTCCTGATACTTCTTGCGATCCAGACCGACAACACTTCGTATAATATGAATTCAAGATTTTAGTGTCAAACAATATGAATCAAATCAGAGAATTGCTAATCAAAGAGATCGGACTAAAAAATGAGCATTTCATCAAACTTGAAAGTCTCTTAAAACCCGTTGAATTGAAAAGAAAACAGCACCTACTCCAGGTAGGACAAACCTGTTCCTTCATTGGATTTGTGGAAAGTGGCATTCTCAGATCTTACATTTTGAAAGAAGGTGATGAGTTTAATATGGACTTCTATCTGCCAGGAACATTCGTCAGTTCCTATACCAGCTTTTTGACACGCACTCCTACACGAGGAAGTATTCAGGCACTTTCGGATTCGGTAATTCACACATTATCATATGAAGATTATACCAGCTTGCTCAACAGCGATCCTGAATGGTTTAGGTTAGGCAAGCACATTGCAGATATATTGTTTATCAAAAAATGCAACCGGGAAAACTCACTACTGAAGGATTCAGCCGCTGACAGATATGAATTACTCCTGAGAACCTATCCTGGGATTGAGCAGTTAGTGGCACAATACCAAATTGCTTCTTATTTAGGAATTAAGCCGGAATCGCTGAGCAGGATCAAATCCTTAACATACATCAATGAATAGCAAAAAATAGCGTCAGAACTTTGTGTCATAAACAATCAAAAAATGACACGGATCAAAAACCTATCTCCGCTAATGGTACTCCTGACAGCACTTTGTTCTCAACAAATGCTGAATGCTCAAAGCACCATCAAAAGGGACGAACTTCTCAACATCAATTTGGACAAGCAGGAAATCAGCTCGATGAAAATCGTGGAAATTACTTTTCAGGCAGGACAGCAAGCACCACGGCATCAGCATCCATGTCCGGTTGTCGGGCGAATTTTATCCGGGACTTGTTTGATACAAGTAGAAGGTCAGGAACCGCAAATTCTAAAATCAGGTGACGCTTTTTTCGAGCCGGCACAAACACCAGTGATTCATTTTGATAATTATTCACAAACCGAACCGCTAAAATTCGTTGCTTATTACTTGATCAACGGAGATAAAGAACTGATCAAATTACTGCCTTCCAAATGATCTTAAATTCAAACATTACAACCATGTACATTATTCTTTTGACTTATGTCAAGCCTTTAGAGGATGTTGACAGACACCTAACAGATCATGTCGCATTTCTCAACGATCAATATGCCAGCAAAAAGTTCTTCTTGTCAGGCAGAAAAAATCCAAGAACCGGAGGAGTCATTCTGGCCCACAATTGTGACAGAGAAGAGCTCAATCGAATCATTTCACAAGATCCATTTCATGCGAATGAGATTGCCAAATATGAAATCATCGAGTTTGAACCCTCTAAATATGATGAGGCATTGGAGTCTTTTATCAACCAGTGATTTTTAAAGATGAGAGCAATTACATTTGACCAAACCGGCAACCCTGAAGAGGTGCTGAAAATGAGAAATATTCCCATTCCAATTCCTGGTAAAGGTGAAGTGAGAATAAAAGTACTGGCAAGTCCGATCAACCCGGCAGACAACTTATTTATTAATGGAAAGTACCGAATCAAACCCAATTTCCCACAAATAGCTGGGCTGGAAGGTGCAGGCATTATTGATCAGGTTGGTGAAGGCGTGAGCATATCTCCAGGAACCTTAGCAGCGTTTCGGCATAAAAATGTCTGGGCAGAATATGCCATAGTACCGGAAGAGAAAAGTATTCCACTTCCAGAAGATTTCCCAGTTGAAAAAGCCTGTCAGGTTTCTTTGAATCCAATAACGGCCTATGCTCTGATAGAAGAAGCAGAGGTTAAAAAGGATGATTGGATATTGCTGACTGCTGGAAACTCCACCGTTTCTAAGCTGATCATTCAGTTTGCTAAATTGAAAAAATACAAAACCATCGCTGTGGTGAGAAAGGTGAATGAAGCTGCCGAACTGAAATCATTGGGAGCGACAGAAGTAATCTCCGATGAAATTCCACAGATTCTCGAAAAAGTCAACACATTGACTGATGGACAGGGTGTCAGTTGCATTCTGGATGCTGTTGGTGGTGAATTGATTTCAGAACTGATCAAAACAATTGCTGCAAATGGAAAACTGCTCATCTATGGTTTGTTTAGCAACAACCAAGTCACTTACCATAACTCATCCATTATTTTCAAAAACATTTCCATCAAAGGGTTTGGTATAGATCAGTGGCTCAGCCAAATCTCAAATGAAAAGTATCAGGAGATGCTGGCTGTGATCATTGATATGTTGAGGATGCCAGAATTCAAACTACCAGTTCAGGAAAAGCTACCTCTGGATGAGTTTGAAAAAGCATTGGAGCAATACCAGCATGTGGGCAAAGGAAAAATTTTGTTGACTACCTGATAATATCAAAGTGAAAACCGGTCAGATTTTTTTACAACCTGACCGGTTTGGCATTTACTCAAGCACTTGAATATTTCTTTCTCTGCAAATCTCTTTCAGTTGCTCGGGCCACACGGTCACGCTAACCTCTCCGATATGAGCTTTCTTCAACAGCAGCATATAAGTTCTCGATTGACCAATACCTCCTCCAATACTCAGAGGAATTTCATCATGAAGAATCATTTGATGGTATGGCAAATCCAGGAAGTCCAGTTGACCGGTTTGCTCTAGCTGTGCTCTAAGCGTTTCTTTTGTCACTCGAATACCCATAGATGATAACTCGTGCCTACGCTGGGTCACAGGATTCCAGACAAGGATATCACCATTAAGCCCATGCATCAACTCTCCATTTTTGGTTACAGTTGGGGTGATCCAATCATCATAATCCGGCGCACGCATCTCATGAGGATAGCCGTCATTGAGCGTCCAGCCAATACCATAGATGAAAACAGCTGGATATTGCTGTAAAATTGCTGTTTCACGCTGTTTACGAGGAAGATCAGGATACCTATCCAGAATTTCCTCCGCGTGTAAGAAAATCAGTTCCTCTGGCAAGTCAGGATACCTCGGGTCCCTCAGTTTAGGAAATTCATTGTACAAATACTGCTCAGCTCCTTTCAAAACTTTCCAAATACTCTTAACAGTATCAGTCAGGTAGTCCAGGTTTCGTTGATCAGCAGTGATGACCTTTTCCCAATCCCACTGATCCACATAAGCACTGTGATCATGATCCAAAAAATAATCCTTTCGTACCGCGTGCATGTCCGTATAAAGGCCCTCTCCAATGTTGAAACCAAATTGCTTCAAAGCAAACCTTTTCCACTTAGTAGCAGCCTGCACCACCTGTGCATCGATGGGATTCAACCCCCGATCATTAGAAATATAAAATTCAACGGGTGTACGTGATCCATCACGGTCCAGGTAATCATTCATACCACTTTCTTTATCCATGATCAGTGGCACCTGCACACGCATCAAATTCAGTTCTTTTTTCAATCCGTCTTCAATATAATTTTTGACGGCTGTCAATGCTTCCTGGGTCTCTTTTGGGGTAAGCAGAGATTGATAGTTTTTGGGAAGCACTTGTGCAACATTTTCGTAAGAGCCAATACCGGGACCTGCCAGATCAGCTCGCTTTTCTTCGAGGATAGTCATGGGCAATGTTGTTTAATGTCGAGGGAACTTAACCTTTGGTACCCAAACAAACTATGAGAATTGAAGTCTGTAGTAATGATGTTTGTTATGATTTGAATACCGTGACAAGAAATGATCATCAAAATTCTTGTTTAACTTTAAGAAAAGAAAACTGAAACCCATGGCTACAGAAGTGCTTAAGCGACTGCTCAATGTAGATGAGTATTACCAAATGGCCGAAGCTGGTATCCTCAAACCAGATGACCGGGTGGAACTAATCCATGGTGAGATATACGAGATGAGTCCTATTGGAAGTAAACACGCAGCAATAGTCAACAGATTAGCAAGACTGCTCAATAAAATATTAGAACAATCCGTTTCTATTGGAATTCAATCACCAATTAGACTCAGTCAAGTTGATGAACCAGAGCCAGATATATCCATCGCCAAATACAAAGCCGATGATTACCTGTCATCTTTACCGAATGCTGAAGACGTGCTCCTACTCATCGAAGTAGCGGATTCATCCATCCAATATGACAGAACAACGAAAAAGCCTTTGTATGCATCTCATGGCATACCCGAGTACTGGATTATCGATATAGAAAATGAAATAATTGAAGTTTACCAAAAACCTATTAACTCAGATTACACAAAAAACAAGAGTCTCCAAAAAGGAGACTCAGTACAATTGCTGGATAGAGCATTGAAGGTTGCTGATATTTTTCCTGGCACTTAGTGTTCAGCATGTCACGTTTAGCGACTACCCTTCAGCCCAAAAGCCAATCTTAAAACCCTCACTCTTCTGATTACTTCATATACACCAAAGCAGCCTGCAAAAGTCACGACATTCACCATCAGGAACTTGATCAAGACTGGCATTTCCATTGGTAAAAACCAGGAAGTTGCCAGGTACAAAAAGGCCATGTGCCAGATATAAACAGGATAAGCAGCCTCACTCAAATACTTAAGCGCTTTCCCGGGAAGTTGTAAGTATTTATACCCAAAAGCAAAGACGGTGAAAATCCACAAGTTCGATTCTACTGACATCAGGTAATTGGGTGACTTTAGATTGAACTGATAATATCTAACAGCAAAAAGTGTCACGGCCAATCCAAGGATTACCCAACGCCATTTCAGCAACATCTGCCAAAAGGCTTCACCTGCATATACGCAGCTAAACCCAACAAAAAATGCCAACAGGCCCAAGGCATAGCCATGGCCTGTCATCACATACATTTCAAAAGTGACTGGTTTCATGATCAACACTTCCCCAATGAACAAGCCCATAATCAGCAACAGTCCGAGCGGTGAACCCAGCACTTTATGAAGCACTGTATGTAAACTGCCATTCTCATGTTTTTTCATCCAATAAAAAAGCGGGAGCAATATCAGTACATAGCTAAAAATATTTCCCAGAAACCAAAGGTGCCCTGGGTTAGGAGCATACGATAGAGACATTCCATAGTAATACTCCAACACAAACATATGTAGTGGGACCACCAGGAAAATCCCAACAACAAAAGGCACCAGGATACGCTTGGTTCTTTCACCAATCAGTGCTTTCCAGTCGCGCTGACGCATCGCAAAACTCACACCCATACCAGAGACATAAAACAGCAACGGAATACGCCAGACATTCAGCATGGACATGGGTGTCCAGAGCCATGTCAATGACTCATCACTCTGGATAAACCCAATCATCAACCCCCAGGGCTGAAACACTATGGCAATGTGATAGATCAGCAGCAAGCCAATTGTGATCACCCTTAACCAGTCAATATCGTACCTTCTCATTTTCACAGTTTTAATTATTTCAACAGTTCAGCAATTTCCGGACGTGTCTTTTCTATCCTCGCAAAGTCTAGCTTTAACCCCATCGGAGCAAATTGTTTACCCATCATCTTGTAGATACCTTCCACGTTTTCATAAGGCACCACTATAGACTCCAGCGCTGTGGAACCGTACTTGTTTTTGATCGACTTGTCAGCACCTTTTGCCAGCAGGATTTTCACCACCTCAGGATAGCAGAAAAATGATGCTGTGTGCAATGCTGTAGAGCCTTCATTATTGGTCACATTCACTTCCGCACCAGCTGCTATCAGCAGCTTCACAGCCTCCACATTCCCAAACAGCGATGCAGTAATCAGCGGACTGGATCCGCCAAACGGATCTCGAACATTCAGGTCAGAACCTGCTGCAATGTGTTGTTTTACAGCATCCATATTATTAGTGATTACAGCGGCATGCAGGTCTATGTCCGGCGCTTTTACATTACTCACTGTTGCGCGAGACTCATCTTTTGGTTGCGCTTTTGTTCCGCAGCTTGATATCAGTAGTATCACAGCAGCTAATACCACTCCAGCCATCGTTTTCATCCATTTGTTTGTTGACTTTTTCATTTCTTTTTTGATTTAGTTTTTACCATAAATTCGATGAAACAAAGTTCAGAAAAGGCCTCTGGTGACACTAAACAGCCTTGCAGCCAAAAGCATCAACTTTGCGGAAGAGATAAAAACTATGGCGCAAGCGTGTAATATATGAAGCAAGTGACGAGCAGTCTCTTATATCTACGGACTTACCTATCTCATAAGAGAATCAAACATCACAAGGGGAATAGCATTCAGCGTATTGCGAAATCCCTTAATTTTACCTGACCGTATTTCTTTATCATGTCCACATACTCACCTGCAGATCAGGAATTTTTAGATAAACTACAATCAGTCATTTCTAAGCACTTGTCGGAAGAGCAGTTTGGTGTTTCAGAGTTAGCCGAAGCAGTCAATATGAGCCGATCCAACCTGCTGAGGAAAATTAAGAAAATAACCGGTCTGTCTGCCAGCCAATATATCAGGCAAGTAAGACTGGAAAAGGGCATGGAGCTACTCAAAACCTCTTCCATGAATGTATCAGAAGTAGGTTTTAAAGTAGGCTTTAGCAGTACTTCATATTTTATCAAATGCTTCCGCGAACAGTATGGTTTCCCTCCGGGAGAAGCGAATAAGCATCCGGAGGAAAAAGCCATTGAAGCACCTCATCCTTCAAGAACTAAACATTTTGTGAAAGTAGCATTGATCGGAGCTACTGCAATATTGATCATAGCATCATTTCTTAGATTTTTTGGACCTCAGAAAAACGACAATAACCATCAGGAAATCTCCATTGCCGTCCTGCCTTTCATCAACGACAGCAATGATTCAACCAATGTCTACCTGATCAATGGCTTGATGGAGTCTACACTGAGCAATCTCCAGAAAATCAAAAACCTGCGGGTGATCAGCAGGACTTCTTCAGAAAAGTATCGCAATAGTCAAAAAAGCGCACCTGAGATTGCTAAAGAACTTAACGTCAAATACCTGGTGGAAGGAAGTGGTCAGAAAATTGGCGATCAGATTCAGTTACATATCCAGTTAATCGATGCTGAGTCAGACAGTCATCTTTGGGCAAAACAGTATCAAAATCAGACTAAAGACATCTTCCAGTTGCAGCAGGAGGTTGCCAAAAACATCACTCAGGAGATACAGGTAGTGATTACACCTGAAGAAGCCAAGCGTATCGATAAAGTCCCAACGGAAAATCTTGTCGCTTATGATTATTATCTGAAAGGCATGGAATACTTCCAGCAGGGAAAACGTGAACCACTTCACGATGCTATCAAATACTTCGAAAAAGCCATTGAAGAAGACCCGAACTTTGCTTTGGCTTATGCTGACATTGCCATTGCTTACTATTACCTGGACCTCTTTCTGGCTGAAAAACAATACACCACCCAGCTCAATACTTATGCAGATAAAGCCTTGCTGCTGGATCCTGAGCTTGCCAATAGTCTGAGGGCCAAAGCGCTGGTTTACATGCAGGCCCGGGAATATGAACTGGCAGCTTCTTATCTGGAAAAGGCACTTTATTACAATCCTAATTCAGCGGCAGTGGTGAACATGCTGTCAGACTTTTATACCAATTATGTCCCGAACACGGGTAAATATCTGGAATATGCACTGAAAGGCATCAAGCTGGATGCAGCAAGTAAAGACTCAGTTTCTGCCAGCTACAGCTATCTTCACCTGGCCAATGCACTCATCCAGACAGGTTTTACAGATGAGGCTTTGCTCTATCTGGATAAATGCAAAAGCCTCTACCCTGCCAATGAATATGTGGATTATGTCAGGGCATTTGCCAGTTACCCAAAACACGAAGACCTGAAGCAATTGGAAAAAGACCTGCTGGAGATTTTTGGGCGCGACAGTACACGACTAGATGTGATGCAGGATGTCGCCAAGGTCTATTATATGTTGGAGGATTACCCGACCTGTTATGCCTATTACAGCAAGTTTGATAGTTTACGTAAAGCGTACAATCTCAACATCTACCAGCATGAAGATATCAAATTGGCTTTCGTTTGCCGTAAAGTGGGCAGGAAGGAAGAGGCTGATCAATTCTTTAAATCCTACCAGAAATTTCTTCCTACAGACCACTCGATCTATCGTAGCCTGACGCATGCCAGCGAACAACTTTATTTAGGCAATGTCGCCAATGCGCTGGAGCTGGTTCAGGCTTTTACCGTAGAGGAAAATTATCATTATTGGCTGGTACTTTTTATCGACAAGGATCCAATGTATAAATACATTATGGATTATCCGGGATTTGAAAAAGCCTTCAAGAAGATCAAATCAAAATTCTGGGACAGCCATGATGAAATCAGGTACCGATTGGAGAATGAAGGGTTGTTGTAAAATCAATTTTATTCCAATTCAAGAATTTTTGTGCGGTTCCTAACCAATTCCAAATATGCCAACTGCATCTCTTTTGATAAAAATGATTGCTCAATGAAGGGTTCCCATTTCGGATGGGTTTTATGAAACTTTCTGAAAATATTCTCTACTGTTTTCTTTGGCAGTCCTGCTCCCAGCATAGATTGCTCGAAATCATTTCTTTTCAGTTTTCTCTTTTTACCATTCAGATTTAGAGCCAGCTCTTCATTATCTCCTTCCACCACTAACATTGCAGCCACCATATCATATGCCGGAGAAAGGTTATAGCCTACAACTTGCCTTTTGAGTAAGGAAAAATTCTTCAGATGCATATCATTATTGCCTGTAAGAAAACAGAAAACAACCTGCTCATAGAAATTAACAACATCCAATACTGGATTTGCCGAATACTTAAGAATTACTTTGGCTACCTGTTCATAAGAACCGCGATATTTATGTTCCGTCAGGCGCTCGGTAAGTTGGCACATGTCTTCCATATGTAGTTTCCCTCCTTTGAAACGATCAACCCTTTTTGTTACATAAACCAGTTGTCCGCTGCTCAAACGCATCAAAGTATGTGGTACAGTGCTGATCTTTGAGATTGCCGCCAAATGCATGGTTAAATCCTCCAACTCGGGAAGATGAGGGTAGATCTCTGTCTGTGGTTTCAAAATAAACTCTCCCATCAACCCCACAATGGTGAATCTCTCTGATCCGGAATTGCGATCGCTATCCAGACCCAATGAAAGCTTTGGCTGAACTCCTGGAACTGTCTTATTAACTTTGATCACACGATCGGCCAATTCCCTTAGATTTTCTTCAGTAAAAGGCACTTCCGGAGGAACTGGTTTTCCAAACATTTTCTTACTACAGGCTGTGTGAAATTGCTTTTGTCCAGCTGGAGAGAGTGACTCCTCATCAGAAATATTTTGATAACAAAACAGGCAATTCATCTTTCTGATTTTTTGGTTGGTACAATAGAAACTGCACCAATGCAGTCCCGGCATGAAGACATTAGTAATCCCATTCTGTCACGAGGGTTAACTTTCCAGTTTCGCTCGACAATATCCAACAACCACCCTTCAGGAATTAGTCCATCAAAAAAAGGGAAAAGCGCTTCACCATTGAAGACTTCTGCTTGTAGCGGCAAGGTCAAACTAACTGGCTCAGCGTTTTCATGCTGCAAGTATTCAGGTAAATAATAAAAGTGAAACCCAGTGTCATCTTCCTCAAGTATACCTGCCAGGCGATCATACATATGTACCTCAGCCTGCTTCATGAGTCAACTTTTTTCTATCCATTTCAACAGGTCCAAGTTCATAGCCAAATAGTTGAAGTACCTGATTCACTTTGTTCATCTGTAAACTGGCTTTATCTTGCTCCAGGTCTCGAATAAATCGTAAACCAACTCCTGCTTTGTAGGACAGGTCCTCTTGCGTAAGAGAAAGCTCTTTACGTTTCTGCTTAACAAACTGTGATAGTGAAGACATGATAATTATACCTTTTCGGGTATAAAATTAAATAAAAATTATCACATTATACCTTTTCGGGTATAAATTAATTTTAACGAATGAAATTATACCTTTTCGGGTATAGAAAGAATTATTTACAACAACAGATCATTCCCTATTTTTGCTCGTGAAATAATGAGCATGTTCAACATTTTCAAGAAAAAACCTAAAGAGCCGGAAATCCCCAAAATCTATGACATGAATGGAGCCGAGATAGCTGTTGGCGCCAAAGTCAATTGCCTGAGATATGACCTGGGAGAATGCTCTGTGGAGCTAGAGGGTCGACAATATTTCTACGTTGCTGCATCGGGCCAACGAGTCAGCTATGTAAAAATGATCGATGCTTCTACCAAAAACCAGAAGGTGCTGTTAATCGAATCTTGATGTTGATCGGAACGCTGATCGGACTCATTTGCAATGAGTTCGAATCTTCGAAGAGCATTTTAAATGCTTTTAATCTATCCTTTAGATACCAAACAAAGCAATACTTATTTGAAGGCATAAACTTCAAAGAATATGAATGCCCAGATTACAATCTTGTGCGAATCATCAATTATTCAATGCTTATGAGTGTCCACCAACCACAATGCGCATCATCTTAAGATTGAGCACTACAAATCGCCAGATCTGCCAGAGGAAAAATTTCCTGAAAAATCGGGTAGCTGGTCCTGGTACAGTAGCAAAGCTCACTTCTGAATATGGAACAAATTTTTCTGCTTTCATAGTTATTCGGGTGTTAGGTAATAGGTATTTGCTTTTGGTTCTCGAACCGTGAAAAGCGGAGTGCGGGTCGCGTACGGCGAGCAGCGATTTACTCCGGTATCAGCCACCAGAATGGCCTGGCTTTAGCTTTATAAAGGAATAAATAATGCAACATCAGTTTGATCCAGTGACCAGCTAAACCTGCTTCTCCTACGGTATAGCCAAGATCACGTCCCCAGCGAGGATATTTTTTCCAATCCTGAACAATCGGGAACACGGTCATTGTTGCAGCCATTCCTTTGGTCATTCCATAGCCTGCAGACACGACACATGCTGCTCCCATGCGAGCCATCGATGCTTTGTGATTATTAGTTTTACTGTTGGCAGCAATCCGGTCAGCGATGTTCAGCGCCACTACTTTCCCAATTACTCCCGAAGGCATTCCTGTTCTTGGAGGAGTCGGTGAAATCACATTGCCATTCTTACTCTTCATTGGTTTGGAGATAGCGTGAGGTGGCGCAAAGGCAATACCTGCCGCATACATATTGTCATAAGTGGGATTCTGATACACAGATGGCCAGTCTTCAGCCGACCACTCTTCATACGGCCGGGCAGTATAATCTGCATCTACCTTCATAAAGCCATTCGCAGCAAAAATTGTAGACGTAATATCCTCTCCAGCTTTATCAAATGCACTTAGCCCAACACCTGAAAATGAAGGAATCAGCATCGTGAAATCATAATGCTGAGTCAGGTATTCGCCTTCCAGCGTTTCATAGTGGATGGTATTTTTCTCAATTTTCTGTACTCCTGCTCTTTTGATCCAGCGAATCCCGTATTCTGCCAAAATGGATTCCGTGAAAACAGTGGTGGAAGTGATGTAGCCATTTCTCTTCACGTAAGCACCGCCCATTCCAAAATCCCCAACTTCATATTCATTACTAATCCAGATCAATTCAGCATGATCTTCCAGTCCACGCTTTCTTACTTCAAAAGCGATATTCAGAACATATTCAAAAGCCGCTCCCTGGCAAGTTGCTAAGGAATGTCCGGTTCCAATCACAATGGTCTGCTTCTCCCCTTTTCCCATTTTATCGAATACATCCTGCAGGTTTTTCCAGGTGTGCTCCGCGTGTTGATATGTACAAACAGAATTACAGTTTCCAAGTGATGGATCAAGGCCTTCTGTCGCTTCAAATTTTAGTTTTGGACCTGTCGCATTTACCAGATAATCATATTCGATCCTCGCATCTTCTCCGTTTTTATCTTTACCCGTATAAGTGACACTGACGAAAGGTTTTTCATGTTCTGAATCTCCTTCCGGATGAATGGATGTGGCTTTAGCCTGGTGAAAATCGATATTTTTTCGCTTGTATACTGGGGCCAGTTCAAAGGTCACCTGACCGGTATTCATCCTGCCAATTCCTACCCAGATATTTGATGGAATCCATTGATATCGGCTATTGGGGCTTATTACCAATACTTTGTGTTTTTTGCTGAGCTTTCTTCGGAGTGTTAATGCGGCGGTGTGTCCCGAAACCCCGGCTCCCAGCACGACTACTGTTGCCATAATGAGTTTGTTAATTGAACACTAAATGTATCTGAGAAGGAGGTCGATTTATGTAACTTGAATTACATACAGAACTGAATTAGATCATGACCACTAACGTTATAAATACTTCCTACTTCAATTATAATGACCTCTCAGAGAGTAAATAAAAACCACATCCTCCTCTACAGCAATAGACTAAACGATGCTCCTTATTAATTCTCCTGGACTACTTTCCTGCAAGTTGATATTTGAAAGGTTCAGGCTTTCCCAAGCCCTCAAAAGGACTTTCCTGAATGGATTTGAGTAATTGAGATATCTTTTTTTGAACTTGTAAGTTTCCAGACTTCTTCCAAAATCCTAAATCGTTTTGTGCTTCAGGAAGAAAAATTATTTCCACATCGAATCAATATCGATTGTAACGCCTTTGCCTTCGGCCTTGGCTTGGTCCCCTGCGAGGATTTTGGCAACAAAGTCAAGATTGTAATTTCCGAATTGATCAGTTTCCTCAAATGAAATATCCAAAGCCTTAAGCACTGCTTTCAAAGCATCTTTTTTAGCTTGATTTTCAGGTTTGGCAATCACTATACTCATTTATCAAATATTAAGTTTATTTAAGTCATTTACGATTTGATGATCCAACAAAGATTAAAAAGCGAAACCCCGCTGATCCGGGCGGGGCTTCTGTTGATGGGATTTTCAAAACCTAACCTAACCTATTATCAGTAACCCATCAATTTCTATTGTTCATTTAATGACCAGTCGTATTCATAATAACTTAGTTTTACTCCTGGTGCTAATTTTTTGTTTCGATATTGATTGATGAACTTCTTCACATCATCAGATGCTTTTTCAAAATCTCCTTTATACCAATCAAATATCTGTGACACTTCGGCCTTTGACTTATTAACTCTAATAAATGAATCTAAGTTCAAAACCTTCTCTACACGTGTAACCAGCTGTTTTTCAAGCTGTCCCGGCTTATAACTATAACTAGCAAGTGGTGGACAACCCTTAGCTGCACAGACTAAAACAAAATGCAGTCTGGGATCAGGAAACTGTTTATACAAAGTCTCCTTTTCTAACTGATCCAGTGTAAGTTCCTGTCCCATTACAGTATGCTTCATGCCATTAAAGAACCCCTCAACTTTCAATGGCCCTTCTATTGGGTACAAATCCACAACCTGCTTGATGACCAGAATATTGTATGCATTGATATAGAATGATTTGAGGAAATCAGGTGTCACTCTCTTATTGGAGAGATCCAATTCAGCTATTTCTTTCACAAGTACATTCAATTGCTTTGGCTCTCGCTTGATCCTCGCATAGTCCACCAGTCCATCATCCACATATTCTGAGAAAAAAGCATCCGCCTTGTCTGTAAAAGATTGGCCATGTGCCGAAATTACAACCATAGTGATTATCCCGATCAGTAGGTTCTTCATGATTTTAGAATTTAGTTTATCAACGTTATACGATTCCCACGGTTTTGTAATTTGTCAATGTCAGGACATATACGAATTATCATGCCATCCTTTTGAAATCGTAATCCTGAATATCGTACTTTAGGTCGCAACTCAATATACAATGAAGCATATCGTCATTCTTGGAAATGGTATAGCGGGAATCACTGCCGCCAGACATATCCGAAAACGCAGTGATCACAAAATCACTGTCATCAGCGGTGAAACAAAGCATTTATTTAGCCGAACCGCCTTGATGTACATTTTCATGGGACATATGAAATATGAGCACACCAAGCCCTATGAAGATTGGTTTTGGGAGAAAAATGAAATTGAACTTCTTCAGGAATGGGTCAATAAAGTAGATTTTGACAAAAAAGAACTCCTGTTTGATTCCGGGCACAGCATTAGCTATGACCAGCTGATTCTAGCCCTGGGAAGCAAGTCCAATAAGTTTGGCTGGAAAGGTCAAGAGCTAAAAGGGGTACAGGGCCTCTATAGCTACCAAGACCTGGAACTCATGGAGGAAAATGCCAGAAATGTAAAAAACGCGGTGATTATTGGTGGCGGACTGATTGGAGTGGAAATGGCTGAAATGTTGCATTCCAGAAACATTGAGGTCACTTACCTGATCCGTGAAAAACACTTTTGGGGTAATGTACTGCCAGACGAAGAGGCCAGCATGATTGATCATCATCTCAAGACAGACCATCGCATCGACCTGAGAAATGAAACGGAATTGGAAGAAATACTGGAAGATGGCAATGGTTGGGTGAGAGGAATAAAAACCAAATCAGGGGAGATCATTGATTGTCAGTTTGTGGGATTGACTGTGGGTGTGAGTCCCAATATTGATTTAGTAAAAAATACCAGCCTGGAAACTGACCGGGGAATTCTGGTGGATGATTTCCTGCAAACTAACATTCCTGATGTTTACGCATTGGGCGACTGTGCTCAGCTGAGAATACCTCTCCCTCACCGACGACCCATTGAAGCCGTGTGGTATGCCGGGAGAATGATGGGCGAAACTGTAGCCCAAACGATCACCGGGGAAAAGACAGCTTACAAACCCGGCATTTGGTTCAACTCGGCTAAGTTTTTCGATATCGAATACCAAACTTATGGCACAGTACCACAAACAAACCCAGCAGAGTGGTCTTCCTTTTATTGGGAAAGTGCAAGAAAACGAGAATGCATCAAGATTGTCTTTGATGAAGCGTCAAAAACGGTAAAAGGAATCAATGTTTTCGGAATCCGTCAGCGACACGAGGTTTGGGACAAATGGATCAAAGAAGAACGCAAACTTGATGATGTGGTCAAAAACCTTAGCAAAGCCAACTTCGACCCAGAGTTTTTCAAACGGTGGGAACCAGAAATACAAAGATCCTTCAACAGGGAATTCCCTGAAATGGAAATCACCGTTCAAAAAAGATCATTTCTTCAACGTTTAATTTAACCACAGAGAGCAGGAGTTATCACAGAGAAATCCGAGACCCTGGATTTTTATACAGATGTAAGAGAGAATGAGAGAAATTAATGATATAACAAACCTAATCATTGGAGCTGCTATCCGGGTACATACTGAGTTAGGTCCAGGGTTATTGGAATCGGCTTATCAGCAATGTTTGGCTTACGAGATTGAAGAGGCTGGGTTAAAAGTTGAAAGAGAAAAACCTATGCCATTAATTTACAAAAATGTGAAGATGGACTGTGGATATAGAATTGACCTCCTTGTTGAAGACAGAGTGATCGTAGAATTAAAAGCTGTCGAGGAGTTAACAGATGCGCACATTGCTCAGACTCTCACTTATCTAAAATTGGCAAATGAAAAAGTAGGATTACTAATCAATTTTAATGTGTATCGATTGAAAGATGGAATTAGAAGGCTGATCAATAAATATTATGATGAAAGCATGCACAAAAACATCAAATAGTGTTTGTGACACATACACTCTTAAACGAAACTATCCTCAAAACAGAAATGCCAGAAATGAAAAATTCTACTTCCAGCAAGCACACTGCAACCTCAGTTTTCTTTGTTCTAATTCTCCAACTCTCTGCGGTTAAATAATCAATTATGAAAGCACTAAGAACAACCGGTTTAATTCTCTTCCTCTTTTCATTCTTCCTTTTTCTGGGCATTTTCTTTATGGGTTATTACCAACTATCCCAAAAGAATTTTGAGCAGCTTGTTAAGCCAGAGCACCAGGAATTGCTTCGTCCGGAATTCAAATCAATCATCGGAACAAACTACTCAGTCAGCACCGGATTTGCCAATGCAGTGACAAGTGCCGTTGAGAAAGTAAATAGTGAAATGCGCGCTGCGCAGGCCTGGGATAAAGTAATTTATGATGATTATGTCGGTTCACTCACCAGAGCTGCTACTCATGGCTTTGTCGTGGAATATGCTACTTTGCTATTCCTCCTTGTCTTTGCTGTTGGCTCTATCGGCGCATTGATGTTCATCATTCCACAAGCGAAACTTCATGGTCCGGCTGGCATTAAAAACAACCATATTTTTCACAATATCCTCAATAACCGTGGTTGGATGGGCATTTTGATCGGAAGTTTCCTGATCCTCTTTTACATCGTTCTCTACTTCTATCCGGCATACATTACTAACTGGATCATTCTTGTTCAGCCCGTTCAATCTCTGATCAACCCAGCAGCCACTTCCAGTCAATGGTTTCTTTACGGCTTTCTTTATACGTTCGCTGTATTGGTGATGGGCATTCGCATGATCATCAAGTATCGCCACAGTAAATACCAGATCATACGTACTTCTTCAGTCATGTTTTTTCAGTTAGCAATCGCCTTTCTGCTACCGGAAATCCTCGTCAGGCTGAATCAACCTTACTTTGATTTCAAAAACATGTGGCCTCTGGATTATGACTTTTTCGATGCGTGGCATATCAACATGCTCACCAGTGCTGGAGGAGTCGGTATTTTCATGTTTGCCTGGGGAATTACACTGTTTGTCATTGGAGTACCTGTTTTTGTCTATTTCTTCGGCAAGCGCTGGTACTGCAGTTGGGTATGCGGCTGTGGTGGCTTGGCAGAAACTGCCGGAGACCCATTTCGCCAGCTTTCGGACAAGTCGCTAAAAGCCTGGCAAATAGAACGTTGGCTCATTCATACTGTGCTTGTTTTTGCTGTTGTGATGACCATTGGCGTGCTGTACAATTTCATCACCGGCACCAACAGTATTTTTGGCATTAACACTTACAATTATCTGCGCAAACCTTACGGTTTTCTAATCGGCTCTATTTTCTCAGGTGTGATTGGTACAGGATTTTATCCTCTCATGGGCAACCGTGTTTGGTGCAGGTTTGGATGTCCGCTTGCTGCCTATTTAGGAATAGTTCAGCGATTCAAATCCCGGTTCAGAATTACTACCAATGGCGGGCAATGTATCTCTTGTGGCAACTGCTCTACGTACTGCGAGATGGGTATAGACGTTCGCTGGTATGCACAGAGAGGTCAGAATATTGTGAGATCATCTTGTGTGGGCTGTGGGGTTTGCTCGGCAGTTTGTCCACGTGGCGTTTTAAACCTGGAAAACCGCGATGAAGAAGGTCGGTTCAATCAAGTTTTGATTGGAAACGATAGCACACTGGAAGAAAATTAAGCTTTACTACGTTTTGGAGAGTTCTAGTGTCTTAGTGACATGAAAACCAAATTCCTGTTTCTTTTATTATGTACTTTATCCTTCTCCTGTGAAGAATCAAAGCTCACAAAATCAAATTCACTTGAAGTGAATTTAGAACTTGCATGTGGTTGGTGCTTTGGTGTTGAATCTCTGAAGATAGGAAAATCGGAGTATTATTATGCCTATGACAATGCCTGTGGGGACAGCCTTGATCTTCCCCCAACAAAATTTGAAACCAGCTCTTCACTATGGAACGATCTGGTGAGTCATATCAACAAAAAGAAATTTTCGAAGTTGGATCTCAACAGTTGCTTTCGCTGTTCAGATGGTTGTGATTATATTCTTACCATCACTGATAATGAATATAATCACGAAATATCATTTACTTCTATTTCAAAAATCACAGATAGTGAAACAAAGGATCTCGCCGATCGATTGATCTTACTTCTGGAAGAAAAACGTAAAGAACTTGATGCTTACTGATAGTTGGTTATCAGGTGCCCATCATCTTTCTTGGCTCTGAATATTCTTGAGAGGAGACCAATTCTCTTTTTTGAAGCAACATTACAATCATATCTGTGATCTCTTCCACACCAGTGCTTTCCATGTTAAAGATCATGTCATAAATATCCGTTGTAATCTTCTGATCCACCACATGCTCAGCCCATGCTTTTCTATCCTTGTCCACACGATGGATCAGTTCTTTTGCCTCAGCAATACTTACTCCTTTAAAATCAGAAACGACTTCAGCGCGAAACTCCAATGGAGCTGTCAACTTGATATGTAAGCTATTTTCCATGGATTTGGTCACACCAACGCCTCCCCGGCCCACTATCACCACATTGCCTTTTCTGGCATAAGTAGTAATGATCTCTTTCACCTTCTCGATAATTTTCTTATCTGGCAATCTGTAATGGTGCGTAAAACTGGAAAGCAACTCGCTGATTACTTCTGAATGATGAGCAATTACTCTATGATCCACGTCGTAGGCTTTAATTCCCAGATCCCTTGCAGATTCGTCCAGTATTTCTTTATCGATATATCTCCATGGATGAGATTTTAATCCTATTCCGTTCAAATGATTGAGTTTCGAAATCAACAACTTTACCACTGACTCCTCATCACATCCATAGTCTCTCGATATAGTAATCACCGGACCAACAGATTGTGAGTTCAACATGCGCTCGCGCTCTTCCAAATAGGTTTTTAAATTGATTTTCATGTTTTGTTAGAAAAATTAAATTCAGAAAATTCTCACATCATACTACGAGCAAGTATCATGTGCTGTGTTCAAAACTTTGTATCTGTGCGAGTGTGGAATGGCTCACCTTAAAAAAATAAAACTGGTGAGTTCGATATGAATGACAATCCTATATTACGAAATCTGAGTGGTAAAGTGTTGCCTTTTTTAAGATTTATTAACTGAAAAGGTTTGTATTTAAAGCATCCTTTTATAAATCACACATTTCACGAAACAATCTCTCCCAAAACCTCTTAATTTCAGTAAGCGCAAAATCACAGCATGGCATATAAACGAATAGAAGACTATGGGATCATAGGCAATATGCGCACCAGTTGTCTGGTGGGCATGGATGGTTCAATCGACTGGATGTGTTATCCTCATTTTGATTCTCCCAGTGTATTTGGAAGAATCCTGGATGACAAAATAGGTGGATACTTTCAAATTACTCCAATGGATCCGGAGATCACCAGAAAACAATTTTACTGGCCCGACACCAATGTCTTGATCACGCGCTTTCTGGCTAAATATGGAGTTTGTGAAGTCATTGATTTTATGCCAGTAGGCAAAACCAAAATCGGAGAGCGCCAAAACCGATTGGTGCGCTGGGTAAAAATGGTTCGCGGAAGCATGAAAATCAGGGTAGAATGTATCCCTGCTTTTGATTATGCCCGTGCCACCCACCAAACTGTGATCCATGAACATGGTGCCATTTTTAGATCCGACAACCTGTCCATTACACTCGCAACTTCCATACCTCTGCAAAATTTTGAAACCGGTGTGGCAGCTGAGATTGAATTACACGGTGGAGAAAGTGCCAATTTTGTAATCAAAGAAACCGAACAACAGTCAGATCAAGAACAAAGTTTTTCTGATGAAATAGCCCATGAAGGGCTGATCAACACCATCGACTTTTGGACCAATTGGGTGAAACAATGCACCTATGAAGGACGTTGGCGTGAAATTGTCATCCGCTCAGCTCTTACCCTCAAACTGCTCACTTTTGAACCTACAGGAGCTATTGTAGCCGCCCCAACCTGTGCCTTGCCTGAGGAGCTTGGAGGAGTCAGAAACTGGGATTATCGCTATACATGGATCAGGGATGCAGCCTTCACCATCTATGGTTTGATGCGCATTGGGTTTACCAGTGAAGCGGAAAATTTTATGCGCTGGATCGAAGAGCGCTGCTATGAACTCAATGAAGACGGTTCTATACAAATCATGTATGGCATAGATGGGAGGCATGAGCTGGATGAGCAAATCCTGACTCACCTTGAAGGCTACAAAGGTTCAGCACCTGTCAGAATTGGCAATGGAGCTTTTGATCAGCTTCAGCTGGATATTTATGGCGAATTACTGGATTCTGTCTATTTGTTTAATAAATACGGAAGTCCCATCTCTTACGATCTTTGGAAACAGCTCCGAAAACTCATCAATTGGGTAGCCAAAAACTGGCATCTACAAGATGAAGGCATCTGGGAGGTGCGTGGTGGTCGTCAGCATTTTGTCTATTCCAAGCTGATGTGCTGGGTGGCACTGGATCGTGGTATCAGGTTGGCAGACAAACGCTCATTCCCTGCTGACCGAGCTTACTGGATGGAAGAGCGAGACAAAATCTATGAGGAAATTATGGAAAAAGGATGGAATGCAGAACTCCAGGCCTTTGTGCAGCATTATGACAGCAAAACCTTAGATGCCGCCAACCTGATGATGCCACTAACATTTTTTGTCTCACCTACAGATGACCGTATTATCAAAACCATTGAGGCTACCTTGAAAAGCCCTGAAGAAGGAGGTTTGCTAATGGATAGCTTGGTTTACAGATACAATGCCAATGAAACCAATGACGGCATTAGCGGTGAAGAAGGCACATTCAACCTTTGTACTTTTTGGATGGTGGAAGCATTGACCCGTGCCGGAAAACATGATAAAGAAAAACTGGAAAAAGCCCGATTAATGTTTGAACAAATGCTGACCTACGCCAATCATCTTGGACTCTATGCTGAAGAGACCGGACCCAGAGGTGAAGCTTTAGGAAATTTCCCACAGGCCTTTACACACCTGTCTCTGATTAGTGCTGCGTATAACCTGGACAAAGCTTTGAAATGATTAGCATTGATCCATTTTGATCCTGAATCTTACCGCATCGATCAGCAGACATATACCTGCATTAAAAATGATTAGCGACAAAGTACCCAAACCAACCCATTGTGCAAGAGATGCGCCATTATGTTTCAAAAACCCACTCTCCACAATACAGCATACCCCGAACCCAGTAAGAGATGCTCCCAGGCCTCCACGCATTAACCATTATCTTTTAAAATATTTTTTGGTCATTGTCAATCTTTTTTTGGTTTTTGGCTTAAACTCGATCAACCCTTGATTTGTTAATCTATTCCATAGCTTTACACCATGAAAAATTTACTCTCAGGAATTTTACTTTTTTCTTGTTTCATCGCTTTTAGTCAGGAACTGGCTGAGAAATACATTGATGCAGGGTATGATAAATACATGGATGAAGACTACAAAGGAGCCATTTTAGACTTTAACAAAGCTGCGAGTTTTGATCCGGGTAATGCTGAAATTTATTATCTGAGAGGAGTCTGCAAATCCTCTGTCGAACAGAAAGTAGAAGCGATGAATGATCTAAAAAAAGCCGTGGAACTGAGGCCCGATTACGCTGAAGCGTATTATGAAATCGGCTACTTGTACCTGACGGATCAAAATGCTGAAAAAGCCATTGAGGCTTTTAATAAGGTAATTTCTTTAAATCCAAAATTTCCGGAAGCTTATGTCAGCCGTGGCACGGCCAGGTGCATGCAGCAAGACGTGGAAGGGGCCAATGAAGACTGGGAAGTAGCCAAATCAATGGGTGTTGGATATACGGAATACATGAAGTGTGAGTGATTTGAAAAAGCTAGAAAAACTCTTAATTACCATACTTTCAGCACAATCTGACAGTAACATTAAGTTCAATGATTTGAGGAAATTGTTATTAAAACCAGATTTTAATGAAAGGATTAAAGGTGATCATTATATTTTCACTAAAAAGAATGTTTTGGAAATCATTAATATTCAACCCAAAGGAAACTCTGCAAAGCCTTATCAAGTTAAGCAGGTGAGGGAATTGATTCTGAAGTACAAACTCAAACTAGACTAAGCCCCATGAAAAATCATAAATACGAAATAATCATTTATTGGAGTGAGGCAGATGGTAGTTTCATTGCCGAAGTACCCGAGCTTGCTGGATGTATGTCTGATGGGAATACCTATGAAGAAGCATTGATCAATGTCCAAAGTATTATTGAAGATTGGATTGAAACAGCCATATTAGACAACAGAGACATCCCTAAACCAAAAGGTAAACTGATGTTTGCTTAACGCTATACTATCCACTTTCAAAATTCTTTTAGCTGCAGCTAATAAATTTTCCTCCACATAATCGGCCATTTGATCATTATGCCCATCCACCTGGATGGTTCGCAGGTTCATTTTGATAGCAGGGATCAGGTCCCTTTTTTTGTCACCGATCATCCATGATTGCCTCACATCAATGTCAAATTTGGCAATAGCCCGCTCAAACATTAGTGTACCGGGTTTTCTACTCAGTGATTCCGAAATGCTCTGATGTCCGGGAGCATAATAGATTTTATCTATGCGGTGTTCAAGTTCCTCCTGCATGTACTCATGACATTCATGCATCTGATCCACAGTGTATATTCCTTTGGCAATACCAGACTGATTGGTCACGATCACCAAAAGGTATCCGGCATCCTTCAACAACTTCACGGCCTCTCTAACTCCCTCCAAAATAATGAACCGATTCAGGGTATAGGCATAGTCCACAAAATCCTTATTGATCACTCCATCCCGATCCAGGAAAACGCATTTGTTCATCCTTGAATTTTTTATTCACTTTTTAGTGTTGTAAAACTAAGGACTAGGCGTGCAAGAGTGCTTTTTTTTTCGTAAAATAGGTTGACAATGGACTACCAAAAGAAAAAACAACTTGGAATACTTGTAAAAATCGCCATGGTGGACGAGGAGTTTGCTGAGGAAGAAAAAGCTGTGATCGCCAAAATCAGTAAAAAATATGGTGCCAGTGAGCAGGAATTAGAGGAGCTTTTCAATTCACCTCCGATCAATCAGAGCCTTGCACCAATGAAAGTGATCGAGAAAATGGACTTCATGATGGATTGTATTCTGGTGGTACTGGCAGATCATTTGGTCACTAATTCTGAACAATCATTTTCACGCCAGATTGCAAGTAACCTTGGGTTTAAGGAAGAAGTGGTTCCATTCCTAATCGACCACAAAGATGTAAGCCGACAAGAAATGTATGACCTGATGCTGCCTTACCTTAATCACTAGACTTTTTGCAATCGACTCGAGACAAATGCGGCCAGCAGCATCAGTATTATTAGCAATCCAATCATTACCTCATTGCCAAAAAAAGCAGCAACACCACTGAGCAAAACTGACAGCAGCACCACAATGCCTATAGAAGTATTTGCAACTGAAACATACAGCGGTCGCTCTTTAGCCGGAGCATAGTCTACCAGGTAAGTTTTACGTCCCAATCTGGCACCTCCATAAGCCATAATGATCAAAAAAAACACCGGCCCAAAAGAGTAAATGTTTTGATAATGTTCAGGCAGAAAACCAAACAGTAAAACATAACCACAAACTACGGTAGCAAAGATGCCTCCGATCATCATCAGTTTATGGCTACTCTTATCTGCAAACCTTCCCCAAATCGGACTACTGATTGTATTGGAAACTCCGGTTATCATCACAAAAAGCCCCAATTCGGAGAGTGAGACACCAATATGATCCTGCGCATAGAGTATTAAAAATGGCTGAGCCAAAGGAATTGAGAGCAACAAGCCTCTGGCAATCAGGAACCTGCGAAAATTGACATCCTCCTTCAGTAACTTCCAACCATTTTTAAGTTCTCCGACTGGAGTTCTTCCTCCCTCGGTTGCTCCTCTGTTCTCGGTGATAAGTGCAAAAAGTAAAGCGGCTAAAAACCAAAGCATAGCAGCAGAAATCAATAACCAGATGACGAAAAATTTATCCTCTGCCCCTGACAAAATCCAGTAGAAAACTGCTCCGGCGATGATCGTGAGAATACCACCACCTGTTGCTCTCAGTGCCAGCAAGTTACCACGATTGCCTTTTGGAATTGTCTTACCAATCACATCTTTATATGCAATGGAAGCTACTCCACTGGCAATGCTGAACACTAGCAGTGATCCGGAAATGACCCAGCCAACTGTGGCTCCCTGAAACTCTGAGATACTCCAGGCCATTAGCAACAGCATAAGGCCTTGCACCGCTGCAGCTATACTCCAAAAGTATTTCCTGACAGCAAATGCCCTGATTTTTGCAGCAACAAATAACTGTGGCAAAAGAGAACCTGTATTCTTGAGAGGGATCAAAAGACCGCTAAAAAACCCGGGAACGCCAATCAAAGAAAACATCCATGGTATTACCAGTTCCGGGCTGGCAAGCTGCTCTGCAAACTTGCTGGCGAAACCATTCGTGGCATTTAATAGAAAGTTGCCTGGTAATTCTTCGCACGACTTCTCATCAATTGCATCGCAAGCCCGCTCCTCTCCTGTATTGGTAATGTATTCGTAAATATCTTCCTTCAGTCTCTCTTTTTGAATGGTCATCTTCTTAAGAACCCTTCGAGGTAATACTTGTTTATCTAATGACTGAGTCCCCTAAATGAAGATTAAAAAAACTCCCACATCAAGGCTCCACCTCCTGGTATCTTTTCTTGATTTCACTACCCAGCTGATACACGGCCAGTGCATACATTGGGCTATGATTGTAGCGGGTGATTACATAGAAATTCCAGAAGCTAAACCAGTACTCCATTCCTTCATCACCCTCCAGTTCTATAAGAGCAGCTCTTGCTGAAGGAGAGACATTTCCATGTGGCATGTAACCATTCTCACTGAAATAGCGCAATGTATTATCTGGCTTAGAAGATTTAGAAATCACTGGCTGTGGATTGTCTCCTACCTGAGCTTTCAAGGTGATGATATTGCCACCTTCCCAGTGATGGGATGCCAGATAGTTAGCCACACTGGCAATGGCATCATTTGGTTCCATCAGGTTTTTGGAATTATCATCGTCATAACTTTTGGCATAAGCCAGATAACTACTCGGCATAAACTGACAGTAGCCAATAGCTCCCGCGTATGAACCTTTAATACTGTAAATATCCAGATGTTCTTTTTCCGCCACTTCAAGGAACTTTTCCAATTCTGCCTTGAAGAATGATGAACGCTTTGGGTAACCAAAAGCCAATGTATATAGCGCATCCAGCACGCGATATGAACCAATGCGTTTCCCAAAAACAGTTTCTACCCCAAGAATTCCAAGAATAATTTCTTCGGGAACTCCAGTATCCGCCGTAACCTGGCTCAGAACATCTTCATGTGCCTTCCAGAATTCTACTCCGGCATTGATACGATCTTCTTTCAAAAATATTTTTCGATAACGCCCCCAGGTCATGGTGCCTTCTGCCGGACGGTCCATTTTCTCAACTATATCCGATTTATATACTGCATTATTAAGAATCACAGTAATCTCCTCCAGGCTCATATCATGCCTATCCGCATAGCTGCGGGCAAACTCAGCCACCTTCACTTCATCAATTTGCGCAAAAACCTGTAGTTGGGCACTAATCAATAGTGCCAGTAAAATAATTCCTCTCAATCCCATATTTTTCATTGTTGCGTTCAAAGATCAGTCAAAAGACTTTTTAGCCCCAGCAAAACACAAGTTTTATGCCCTTTTTGATAGATTTATATCGTTTTGCACAAAAATCACGTTGTTGATTGAAACTTTGAAAAGATGAATTGGAATAAAATACTACTCTCAACAAGTTCCCTATTGATAACCATGATCACTCATGCTCAAACTTCGGATCATGATAAAAACGAAGATCAACTGACGCTTGACAATATGAAAATCATTTCGGTTGAAAGCGCCGATCAGATGCCAGTCCTCAATGCAAAGTCTGATGATGATATGCCAGTACTGGGATTCAATACTTTTAAAAAGGAGCTGGCACTGAAACCAAAAAGGTCTGAAGGCTACCTGAACGGATACAATCATTTGCTTCCTTCCAGGCCTCAATCAGACCTCAATACCTTTACGCCTCCTTTTAAGAAGTCGGAGGAAGGCTATCAACACGATTGAGGACAGAATCCGGGAAGTACCTATTGGCCAGGTCCACCATTTCGTCTCCTTTCACAAACATATCGATCGTAATTTGATCTGTATGCGTGCAGCCGCAGGCTCCGAGTAGCTCCAGTACTGCATGTACTGTATTTTTATGAAAGTGATAAACGCGATCAACTTTATCCTCAACCACTAGTCCCTTGGTAAGCATTTCATTGGTGGTTGCCACACCTGTAGGGCAAGTATTGTTATTGCAGCGAAGTGCCTGAATACAACCCAGACTAAACATGAATGCACGAGCTGAATTACATATATCAGCTCCAAGGGCTCTCATTCTCAAGATTGAGAAAGCGGTGAGCACTTTTCCACTTGCAATCACTTTCACTTCATCGCGTAAACCGTACTTTTTCAATGTGCTATGTACAAAAATCAAAGCTGGTTCCAGTGGGAGACCTACAGAATCTGAAAATTCTAATGGTGCTGCTCCTGTTCCTCCTTCTGCCCCATCCACAGTGATGAAATCTGGCCATACATTCATTTCCTTCATCTTTTCTACCAATTCAATAAACTCTTCTGTACGGCCTATACAAAGCTTAAACCCAACAGGCTTACCACCGGATAATTCCCTCAGCTTACCAATAAAGTGTAGCACATCCTCAGCATTTTTTACTCCCCTATGACCTGGAGGTGACAGCACGGTAGTATGTGGCTCCACACCTCTCATTCGAGCGATCTCTTCATTATTTTTAGAAGCAGGCAATACACCACCATGTCCTGGTTTGGCTCCCTGTGAGATTTTCAATTCGATCATTTTTACCTGTGGATGGACAACTTTTTCCGCAAACATCTCCGGGTTAAATGCACCATCTTTGGTTCGACAACCAAAATATCCCGTTCCAACCTGCCACACCAAATCACCTCCTCCTTCGAGGTGATAATCTGACAGTCCGCCTTCTCCTGTGTTATGATAAAAACCTCCCTTTTTAGCGCCTCCATTTAGTGCCATGATTGCGTTTTTACTCAATGCCCCATAGCTCATAGCAGAAATATTGAGCACAGAGGCACTGTAAGGATGGCTACATTTAGAGCTACCGATGGTTACTCTTGGGAATTCTTCAACCGGGGACTGTGCATATATTGAATGTCTGATAGCCTCGTACTTATCATTGAATATTTCATTTTGGGTACCAAATGGATGCGTATCATTTACATTTTTAGCACGCTTGTATACCAGAGCCCGGTGATTTCGGCTAAAAGGCTTCCCATCAGTACTTCGTTCAATGAAATACTGCTGAATTTCCGGTGAGATCATCTCAAAGAAATATCGGAAATATCCTAGCACCGGAAAGTTCCTGAGAATGGTATGATGTTTCTGAAAGCGGTTGTAAATTCCAATAAAAAACAAAGGAACCACAATGAAGTAAGCATGGTACCACGCCGGAAAATATTGAGCCAAACCCCAAATCACTATCATGATGATAGGTGTGGCAATGTAAAATGAATGTCGCATAGTTATGTTTTGAGTAGTCCTGTTTTAATCAATCTATTAAATGGAAATTTGTTGATAAAACCTGTCTTTTTTCTGTAGTACCATTTGATTCTACTTCATTGCCTCCGCTACAGTCGCCACTACCTTCTTACTATTACCGATGAATATCTGCCCATCGATCATGATCACAGGTCTTTTCAAAAAAGTGTATTCTTCTAAAATGTATTTTCTGTAGTCCGCCTCAGACAAACTCTTTTCCTTCAATCCCCAAGCTTTATACTTCTGGGCGGTGCGTGAAAACAGACTCTCGTAGCTTCCTGCCAATGCTTTCATTTCGTCTAGTTGATCTTCAGTGATGCGCTCGGTTTTGATATCCTGTTTCACAAAATCATCACCCATTTTGAGCTCATTCATGATGCGCTTGCAAGTGCTACAGGTAGAAAGATAATATATTTTCTTCATGTTCAAATTTGTTTACCGCAGAGATAGTGAACCAATCGGATAGGATGAAGTTTCTCAAGAAGAATTAACATCAAACAAGTTGTACAGCAATCCTGTACATTTATCCCAGATTTAATTTGGGTTTATAACATGGAAGTTACCAGTTATACAAATTTCAGACAGCACCTCAAGAAGTTTATGGACAATGTGTACAAAAACAAGACTCCTCTTTATTTAACCCGAAACAATGGAGAAGACATGGTTTTACTTTCGAAAGCCGACTATGAGAGCATGGAGAAAACATTGTATTTACTAAGCAATCCTGCTAATGCAAAAAGGTTGATAGAAGGGATTGAACAGTATGAAAAGGGTGAAACTATCAGTAAGTCACTTGAAGATTTGGAGGAATGCGAATAACATTTACGCTCCATGGATGGGAAGACTATACTTACTGGCAGCGAATTGATAAAAAGATGATTAAGCGCATTAAAGACTCATCAAGGATTGCTACAGGTCTCCATTTGAAGGGATTGGTAAGCCAGAACCACTAAGAAACAACCTTTCTGGATGGTGGTCAAGAAGGATCAATCATGAACATAGGCTGGTATATAAGGTGGAAAATGAGGAGCTAATCATTAACCAGTGCAGGAAGCATTATTAAGTTATCCCCCCCAGAATATTTCCCCAATTGTCACAAATGTGACAAGATGCTGAAGATCGATCGGCTAACTTTACAGCACAAAAACAAAGAAGTTTGGAAAAAGACATCAGGGTGATTATTCCTGCTTTTAACGAGCAAAACGCTGTGGGTTTGGTAGTGGAAGAAATTCCAAAAGACTGGGTAACGGAGGTCATCGTAGTAGATAATGGCTCTCATGATGATACTTTTGAACAAGCAAAAAGTAAAGGCGCAACTGCGCTAAGAGAAGAACGCCGAGGATATGGTCAGGCTTGTCTGAAAGGAATGGATCACATAGCAGCCAGCGAAACTAAGCCAGATATTGTGGTGTTTTTAGATGGAGATCATTCTGACTTTCCAGAGCAACTACCTGAATTGGTGCAGCCAATTTTGGAAGAAAAGGCTGACATGGTAATTGGTTCCCGTGCTTTAGGTAAAAAGGAAAGAGGATCGATGACTATACAGCAAATCTTTGGCAACTGGCTGGCGACTACAATGATACGATGGTTTTATGGGGTAAGATTTACAGATCTTGGACCTTTTAGAGCAATTAGATACAACAAACTCTTGGAAATTGAGATGAAGGACACTAACTACGGATGGACTGTGGAAATGCAACTGAAAGCTGCAAAACTTGGATTGAAATCAGTAGAAGTACCGGTGAACTATCGGCAGAGAATCGGGGTTAGCAAGGTTTCAGGAACGCTCAAAGGCACCATAATGGCTGGTTATAAGATTATTTTCACCATTTTTAAATACCTGTAAGCAAAGCATTATTCTGGATGGATTGGATCGTTATTTTTGGTTACGGATTTGCACTGCTCGTGATTACTATTTTCAGTCTGGAGCAGCTCCATCTTGCCTTGATTTACAGAAAACACAAGAAAAACATCTCTTCTAAATCACTGACACAATATCCTTTTGTGACTGTGCAACTGCCTGTTTACAATGAGAAATATGTGGTAGAAAGACTGATCGACTGCATTTGCAGCCTGGACTATCCATTGGATAAATTTGAAGTTCAGGTGCTGGATGACAGTACGGATGATACCCTGGAAATAGTGAAACATAAAGTTTCTGAGTGGCAAGCAAAAGGCATTCAAATTCAGCAAGTCATCAGACCAGAGCGAACCGGGTTTAAAGCCGGAGCACTGCAATATGGTTTGCAAAAAGCCAAAGGTGAATTCATTGCCATCTTCGATGCGGACTTCCTCCCTGAAAAAGATTTCTTATTACAAACATTGCCATCATTTGAAGAAAATATTGGGATGGTTCAGACGCGCTGGGGCCATATCAACCAGGACTACAGTTTGCTGACAAGGATGCAGGCTTTTGGACTGAATGCACACTTCACCGTGGAGCAGACCGGTAGAAACCTTTCTAACAAGTTCATGAATTTCAATGGCACTGCCGGGGTGTGGAGAAAAAGCTGTATCGAGGATGCCGGAGGCTGGCAACATGATACACTTACTGAGGATTTGGATTTGAGCTATCGAGCCCAGCTAAAAGGCTGGAAATTTGCCTACATGGAGAATGTGACCTCCCCGGCTGAACTACCTGTTTTAGTCCCCGCAATCAAGTCTCAACAATACCGCTGGAACAAAGGTGCCGCAGAAACTGCCCGAAAAAACCTGGTTAAAATTCTGAAATCAAAAGAAAAATCATCTGTTAAGCTTCATGCATTGCTTCACTTGTTCAATAGCTCGGTTTTCCTGTTTCTATTGATCGCTGCTATTCTTTCTATTCCAATGCTTTATATCAAAGACTCCCGACCCGAGATGGCTTTATTATTCGATCTTGCCGGGATTTTCTTTGTTGGATTTATTGGGATGAGTATTTTCTACTGGATTGCATCTAAAGCTGCTAATGAGTCTTTTTCCTTCAAATATTATATTACACACTTTCCTCTGTTCCTCATGTTCAGCATGGGAATGGCCCTGCATAATGCCATTGCAGTCACTGAAGGATATCTGGGCATCAAAACACCATTTATCCGAACTCCGAAATTCAATATCAGATCTAAAAAAGACAGCTGGAAAGGCAACATCTACCTCAATCAGAAAACAACTCCTCTTACGATAATGGAAGGGCTGCTGGCAGTCTATTTCATCTTTGGTGTGGCATCAGGAATTTACCTGAGAGATTTCGGATTATTACTTTTTCACCTGATGCTGGCCTTCGGATTTGGGGCAGTTTTTATACTTTCGCTCAAACCCATGAGCTATGCAAAAGCCGGATAACACGGCGCGACTTACCGCAGTTTTTGTTTTCATCGCAGGAGTTTCTGCCACTGGCTTGCTAATCCCAAGACATCATGGATTTATGCTGTTAATGGCTTATTTCTCAACGTTTTTTGGCTACTTCTGGCTGGGCAGAAGTCAGCTCAATTTTACTCAGTGGATGACTTTAGGAGTATTGGCCCGACTCATTTTGTTTTTGGGAATGCCAACACTTTCAGATGATGTCTATCGATTTATCTGGGATGGCTACCTTATGGGAAATGGCGTGAGTCCGTTTCAGAAACTTCCAATAGTTTATTTGGAACAAAATATACCAGGTATTAATCAAGTGCTTTTTGATCACCTCAATTCGCAACCTTACTTTACCGTTTACCCACCACTCAACCAATGGCTTTTTTGGCTAGCCACTTCACTGAGTGATTCATGGCTATTTCAGACCAATGTTTTCAGGTTTTTCCTGGTAGTTGCTGATCTGGTAAGCGTGTATTTTCTTATCACACTTTTAAAGCTTTATAAACTAGCAGAAAAAAATGCCTTGTGGTTCTTCCTTAATCCACTGCTGATCCTGGAGGCCACTGGCAATATCCATTTTGAGGGATTTGTAATTTGCTTTCTGTTGATGGGGATTTATTTCCTCGAAAAAAACAAATGGCTCTCCAGTGCTTTGGGATTTGGATTGGCTATCGCCACTAAGCTTCTCCCATTGATTTATTTGCCGGCAGTTTTCTTTAAAAAACCAGACCTAAAACATCTTATGATCACAGGTGGAGCCGTGATCATTGCCGTGCTAACCTTCCTTCCTTTTATTGCTTCAGGAGCATTTGATGGCATGCAATCAAGTCTCGGACTCTATTTCCAAAAGTTTGAGTTCAACGCCAGTATTTATTTCATTATTCGGGAAATAGGTTTTTGGTACAAGGGCTATAATATCATCGGCACATTAGGCCCATGGCTTTCTATTTTTTCAGGGATTGGAATAATTCTGATTGCAATTTTCGGTAGAATCAAAAACTGGCCACTTCCAAAAACGATGCTTTTTGCTTTGTCATTTTACCTACTCATGGCAACTACCGTCCACCCGTGGTATATCCTGCCTCTACTTGCATTAGGGTTGCTCTCGGGCTACTTTTTCCCATTGATTTGGTCACTGATGATCTTTGTTACTTATTTTGGCTATACCGATAAAGGTTTTGAACTATCATTCTTCTGGATCGTTTTGGAATATGTGGTTGTCATTTTGACTTTCATCTTTGAAGTCTATTTTTCCTATGATAAAACTCGTTAATATACTTTTCATATTTCTTTTAACAGGCTGTCTGACGGCCTGTGGTCAAAAGACTTTCGATGAAAAAATGGAAAGTCTCTACAGTCACACTGTCCCGCTTATTAAATCAAAAGAACTTACTGAATTACAGAACAAGAAGAAGTTGGTGATTCTTGACACCCGGGCACCTGAAGAATATAAAGTGAGTCATATTGAAGGTGCTCAATTGATCGATTATGATAATTTTGAACCTGAAGATGTAAAAGACATCCCAAAGGATGCCGAAGTGATTGTTTACTGCTCGGTGGGTTATCGCAGTGAAAGAATCGGAGAAGAACTTCAGGAAATGGGATACAGAAATGTAAAGAATCTTTACGGAGGCATTTTCGACTGGAAAAACCAGGGCAATGAAGTACTGAATAAAAACAACCAGCCAACGGACAGTGTACATACTTACAACGAAAACTGGTCGCAGTGGCTATATAACGGCGTAAAAGTATATGAGTGACAAAAGTGAAAACCTGCTAATTGTATTTGTGAAAAACCTGATTCCAGGGCATGTAAAAACGCGGCTGGCTGAGGAAATTGGAATTGATGGCGCATTGGATGTGTACAAATTTTTAGTGGAACACACCTATGAAGTGACCAATGAACTGGACTGTACCAAAGCAGTTTATTATTCCGAATATGTGGAGATAGAGGACATCTGGGACACCGATGAATATGGACTTTTCATCCAAAAAGGTCCGGGTCTGGGTGAACGTATGCACAATGCTTTTGATGATGCTTTTGAGAAGAAATTCAAGCGTGTAGTGTTAATCGGTTCTGACTCATTTGAGTTGAAAGGTGAGCATATAGAAGATGCTTTTGAGCAACTTGAGGAACATGATGTAGTAATCGGGCCAGCAACTGACGGAGGTTATTACCTGATTGGATTGACTAAGGCTTATCCGCAGCTTTTTGAAGGGAAAAAATATGGTCACAAAAATGTACTGAGTGAATTACTGACCGAAGTGGCTAATGCCAATGCAAGCTTCAGTCTTTTACCGGAGCTCAGTGATATTGACACGCTTCAGGATTTGAAAGATTCTGATATCGATTTTGAGTTTGTAGACCCGGACGATATGGATCTCGGAGAAATATAAAAAAAGCAACCTTCGGGTTGCTTACATCTTATCAATTGTCTGATCTTTTCAATAAGTATTCAAACTGGGCATCTCGTAACTTTCTTTCGGCGGTCATTTCGTCCATCATTTTACTGAGAATCTGTTCATGCTTCTCAAAGCGCTCATCCATTTTCCTGAAGCGCTCATCATTTTTCTCAAAACGCTCATCCATTTTCTTAAAGCGCACCTCATTTTTCTCGAAGCGCTTATCCATCTTCTTGAAATGCTCGTCATTCCTCTCAAACATCTCAGAGTGATCATCCAGTTTCCTCAGAATTGAATTCACAACCTGATTATTATCCAATACATACTGCCTAAGTTCAGACATGTCGGCAGATAATTTATCCACATTGCGAGTAAGGTTACTCATCAATTCCTCCAGTTGGTTGAACCTTTGATTTGTATTCATGAAATAAATATAATCAATAATGGTTAACTGAAAATAAAAGTGCGATCTGAGTAAATCAAACCGCACCTTCAATCAATGATTACTTCAATTATAAACTACAAAACCAAGATCTCATCACTTTGTGACTGAGCATCTATTACGGCAATAGCAACTACATCGATGATCTCACGAACCGAGCTTTCCATCTGTAGTACATGAACAGGTTTCCTGATTCCCAGAAGTATTGGTCCAATCACATCCGCTCCACCCATTTTATCCATCATTTTGTAAGCAATATTTCCTGAACTCAAATTCGGGAAGACAATGGTATTGACCTTTTCTCCTACAATCTTGGAGAAAGGGAATTTCTTTCTGAGCAATTCAGCATCTGCTGCATAGTTCATTTGGAGCTCGCCATCCACTTTCAGAGTTGGATAATCCCGATGCAGGATATTGATTGCTTCCTGAACCCTGGCAGGGCTTCCATCCCGAATGGTTCCAAAGTTGGAATAAGAAACTATGGCAACAACCGGCTCAATATTGTACTGTCTTACTTCATTGGCCACTAAAAGTGTGGTGTCAGCAATTGTTCGGCCTGAAGGTTTGATATTCACCGTGGTATCAGCAAAGAAGTACGGTCCCTGCTTGGTCATCACGATGTGCATCCCAGCGATGTGATTGAGGCTGTTATTAGAACCAATAATTCTCAGTGCCGGACGGATCACGTCAGCATATTTATTGGAATAGCCAGATATAAAACCATCTACTTCCCCAGTATCCACCATCATGGTACCAAAGTAATTTTTATCTGAAATCAGCTGATGAGCTTCCTCCAGAACCATTCCTTTACGTTTTCTTTTCTCAAAGAGCAGCTCTGCAAATCGGTTTTTCCTTTCCTGCTCATTTTTACTATTGATATCAATGATCGGAATGTCTGAAATATCAATTCCATTCTCCTTGGAGACTTGTTTTATAGCAGCTTCGTCACCCAAAAGCACCGGATGCGCTATTCCTTCTTTGCGAACCACTTCCACAGCTTTAAGCACTTTGTACTTGTCGGCATCAGCAAACAGTATTCGTTTAGGATCTTGTCGTGCTTTCATGTGTATCTGTTGGGTCAGCTTATTATAGAGTCCCATTCTTTTCATGAGTTCTATTTCGTAAGCTTCCCAGTCAGTGATTTCTTTACGAGCCACTCCTGTCTCAATTGCAGCCTTGGCCACCGCCGGTGCCACCACAGTAATCAACCTTGGATCTAATGGCTTAGGAATGATATAATCTTTACCGAAAATTAAATTCTTACTTGCATAGGCCTGATTCACAGTCTCCGGAACATCCTGTTTAGCCAGGTCAGCAAGTGCATGAGTAGCCGCCAGCTTCATTTCATCGTTGATGGTTTTGGCTTTCACATCCAGAGCACCTCTAAATATGAATGGGAAACCTAATACGTTATTGATCTGGTTTGGATAATCGGATCTTCCAGTAGCAAAAATCAGGTCATCACGAGCGTCCATAGCATCCTCATAGGAAATCTCAGGATCAGGGTTTGCCATGGCAAAAACTATTGGATGGTCCGCCATAGATTTCAACATTTCCTTAGACATCACATTGCCCTTAGACAACCCAAGAAAAACATCCGCTCCTTTCAACGCGTCCGCCAAAGTATGACAGCTGGTTTCCACAGCAAACTGCTTCTTGTACCAGTTCAGATCAGAGCGATCTGTTGAAATCACTCCCTTGCTATCCACCATCAGCACATTCTCTTTCTTTACCCCAAGCTTGATATAATACTTGGTACACATGATGCCAGAAGCTCCTGCTCCGGATACAACCACCCGTACATCTCCAATATTTTTACCTGTAATTTCCAGGGCGTTGAGCAAACCCGCCCCAGAGATGATAGCTGTACCGTGCTGATCATCGTGAAATACCGGAATATCCAGTTCTTCGATCAGTCGTTCCTCTATCTCAAAACATTCTGGTGACTTGATATCTTCAAGATTGATACCCCCAAATGTTGGAGCAATGGCCTTGACCGTTTTGATCACATCCTGGGCGTCTTTCTGATCTACTTCAATATCAAATACATCCACATCAGCGAAGACTTTAAATAAAAGACCTTTTCCTTCCATCACCGGCTTACCTGCCAGCGCTCCAATATTTCCAAGCCCCAGGACAGCTGTTCCATTAGAAACAACTGCCACCAGGTTGCTTTTAGCAGTGTATTGGTAAGCGTCATCAGGATTTTTTTCGATGGCAGTGCAAGGCAAGGCCACACCTGGCGTGTATGCCAGTGACAAGTCATATTGGGTGCTGTGTGGTTTTGTAGGAATTACCTCGATTTTACCTGGCCTGCCTGAGGAGTGGTATTTAAGGACATCTTCGATTGTGAAACTTGCCATGATTATAATGTTTTGATCATGGAGAATATACAGTCGAGTCCAAAGAAAAAAAATGAGATATGTTCTGTACCAGCAGAAATTTTTACAGGATACTGATCAAATATTTCTTATAACTTTTTAATAGGGAAAATCCTTACTTATTACAGTTAGATTTTTTGCAACACCTTTTGGAGGATAAAATGGAACTCGCTGCCTTCTCCCGGGTAAGATTCTACCCAAATATCGCCTCCCATAGACTCTATGTTTTTCTTCACAATGGCCAGGCCAATGCCTGTACCGGAGTATTCACTACTGTCATGCAGACGTTTGAAGACCTTGAATATATCATAATGATGATCCTCTGCGATACCAATACCATGATCTTTCACTATGATTTCCCAAAAACTTCCTGAATCACGAGAACTAATATGGATTTTGGGTGTCTCACCATGCTTTACATACTTGATGGCATTACTGACCAGATTTTGCATGACTTGTGTCAAAGGGATTTTCAATGCCCTCACCAGTGGTAGGTCATCATATTCAATTACCGCTCCTGAAGACTCTATCTCTGCATGAAGCAAACTGGTCACATCATCCAAAACCATACGTAGTGGTACTTTCTCCAATACTGCCTTATTCTTACCTGCCACGGAATATTCCAATAAATCTCTGATCAACTGGCGCATTCTCACAGCACTATTGGAGGCATGTCTGATGTATTCTTTAGCGTGTTCATCCAGTTCATCGGCATATCCTCTTTCCAACAACTGAAGAAAACTTACTACCATTCTGAGTGGTTCCTGAAGGTCGTGGGAGATCACATGGGCATATTGTTCAAGCTCATCTGCACGTTTCTCCAGCACCACATTGAGTTTAACCAAATCGGTAGTTTTCTCATCAATTAACCGCTGAAGTTTGGCAGGTTGGGTGATTACTTTCCAGGTAATAATCCCAAGCAGAAAAGAAAAAATCACTCCTAGAAAGGCAAAAGGAACAGACTGTGCCCAGTGTCTGGGGTTTCTCATCTTTACGTATAAATTCCAATCCCCCAAAGGCATGTATTCATGCGTTGAAATACCTGTAGTAAATACTTCTAGGTTCTCAAACCACCCATCACTGTTGTCTTGATCTCTTTTAAAAATCTGATAAACAAAATCTTCTTCTATTCCTGACTTATGCAGATCCAGGCCTTTAAGAAGGGTTTCAGAATGAATAACTACGGCTGAAAAACCCCATAGCTTTTCATTTTTAAAAATCGGCAGACGACCAACAAATCCTTCTCCTCCCTGAGCAAGCTTGAAGGGGCCTTCAAAATGCAAGGCTCTTTTCTCTATCGTCCTTCGAATATCTACTTTGTGTTGTGGCATTTCTGCCAGATTGAGCCCTATCGCCTCCTCATTACCCACCAAAGGAAATGTTTTAGTAATGACTGTTCCCTCCAGAAGCTGCATTGCATCGATATACCGATTCTGTCTGAGCAGCTGCTCACTGAGACTATCAAAATCATCTTCCAGTAAATCATTTTGTATTAAAAATGCCAGCGTGTAGGTAGCAGTAGAACTGTACTCCAATAGTGTTTCAAGATGATTTTTAAATTGGATAACCTCGTTTTCCACCTGATGATGCTCCAGACTTAACTCTCTCAAAAAAAGTCTCCACGCAATTGTTTGAGTAACAATAAGCGAAATAGCCACCACCAAAAAAGTAACAGTTTTAGGTCGTGAGTAAGCAGGATAGCTGATTCTTCGGAAAGACATTAGATGTGAAAGTAATCATTACTTCATAGGTTCAACCCCACTATACTAAGTTGACTACAAATTCCAGAAAAATTCTTGATAAAGGGGGTTAATTCCTGATCAAACCAATTTGGTCATGTCACGAATCAAAATTCTTCGCCTGTCAAAATTGATAAGGTTCTCATCACGCAGTTCATTCAAAACTGTAGTGACTGTTTGCCGGGAGGTTCCGGTGAGGCTAGCAATGTCTTTATGAGTAAAATGATTTTTAATCATCATTTCGAACCCAACTTTTTGGCCTTTTTCTTCTGCCATTTCTTTCAGAAACTCAATGATCCTGGTTCGGGCATCTTTAAAAACCAACGACTGGATGCGTCGCTCCATCTTTCTCAGTCTGAAGCCCATGATTTTGAAGATTTTGAAGCTGAGTTCCTGATTATCTTTCATCAACGCCTGGAGTCCTTCGATATCCATTGCGCAGACACGGGTGCCTCCATCCATTGCCTGTGCAAAATCATTTCGGGTCTCTTCTCCGGCAAGTGCCAGCTCACCGAATATCTCACCTTTAGTGAGGATAGCTTTTACAATCTCTTTTCCATCATCCAGATTAGTAGCAATCTTTACCCTACCATTTGAAACCATGTAAATCTGACTTGAAGGTTCATCTTTGAAATAGATAAACTCATCTTTTTCGTATTCTCTGGTAGGATGTAGATCCTCCATATGTGGCGTCTTCCTGGGACACAACACCTCAAAAAGGTCGGAATCCTCAAAATACCAGATTTTGGTTTTATCACTCATCAATTGTCGAAGTTAGACTTGACCTCAATTTAGTTTGATTAGTCATCAGATGCGTTGCATTTTTGCATCACCTTTACAGCGATGTAAGTCTAACAAGATTTTCTCTTAAAATGTCTCCAACATGGATTATTTACATGTAAAAGCTCTCCATATCATTTTTATGGTCACCTGGTTTGCTGGCTTGTTCTATATCGTCAGGCTGTTTATCTATCAAACTGAGGCTTTGGGAAAAGACGAGCCAGAGAGACATATCCTGAGTGCACAACTGGCAATTATGTCAAAAAGGCTTTGGCTCGGAATCACCTGGCCTTCGGCTATTCTTACCCTCATTTTTGGATCATGGTTATTGATGATTCAGCCTGCGTGGCTGGAACAGCCGTTTATGTGGATGAAGCTCGGGTTCGTATTCTTTCTATATGCATACCATTTCTCCTGCCACTATTTATACAAAAAACTTCAAGATGGAGAAACTAAATACTCCTCCAATCAATTACGGATATGGAACGAAGTAGCCACGATTTTCCTTGTGTCTATTGTGTTCCTGATTGTGGTCAAAAATCAGATTAGCTGGCTTTGGGGAACGATCGGTATTTTCGCTTTTGCGATAGTCCTGATGATGGCAATAAAAATCTACAAACGAATTAGAGAAAAATCAGAATAAAATCTCATAGAGCATATGAAAAACGTACTTTACCTAATCCTTGGGTTTATCATTTTGGCGTCTTGCGAAGGATCAAAAGGCGAATATCAATTGCCAATTTATGGTCGCAAAATTGTGAAAGATACTGTGATCAATGGTGAATCTGTCAAAGACACTACCTATCACACTATTGCCGACTTCCAGTTCGTAGACCAGGATAGCAGCATCATTACCAATGAAACTTTTGATGGACAAGTCTATGTCGCAGACTTTTTCTTCACTACCTGTCCTACCATTTGCCCAAAAATGAAGCAGCAGATGCTCCGTATCTATGGGGTTTATAAAGATGATCCTGAAGTGGCGATACTGAGTCACACCATCGACCCCAAACACGACACAGTAGCATTGCTTCATGATTTTGCTGACAAACTTGGTGTAGAAAGCAGCAAATGGCATTTTGTAACCGGAGATCAGGATGAAATTTATGACATTGGTGAGAAGAGCTACATGGTTGTGGCTAATGAGGATCCAAATGCTCCTGGCGGTTACATTCACAGTGGAGCATTTCTATTGGTAGACAAACAAAGGCGGATCAGAGGAGTATACGATGGCACCATTCCTGAGCAGGTAGATATCCTCATCAATGACATCAAAAGACTCACCACAAAAAAGAAGGATGAAAAATCTTAATTGGATGGCCGTATTGGCTGTTGTGTTAGCAAGCTGCAGTAGCTCAAGTAATCAATCAGGCCAGGAAGAAGAAACAGATCAAAGGACAGAAATCAGACTTATTCAATACAAAGTTCAGGGTAAAAAGCTCTATCAAACCTATTGCTCCAATTGTCATCAGGAAGATGGTCAAGGACTAGCCAGGCTATATCCTCCGCTTGCAGGATCGGATTATCTTTTAGCTGACTTGCCTAGAGCTGCATGCCTGATCAAAAAAGGCATGAATGAGACAATCAAAGTAAATGGAGTTGAATTCAACCAAATGATGCCCGCCAATGAAGGGCTAACACCTATACAAGTAGCGGAGATCCTGACATATATATCCAACAGCTGGGGCAATGAAGCAGGAATTACAGCTACAATCGATGTTACTCAATGGTTGAATAAATGTGAGTAGACATGAATGGTTGATTTGAATAAGACACAAAAAATCCCTGACTATCGAAGAGCCAGGGATTTTCATTTGTACTGTATGGTGAGAATTTACTCTTCTCCCAATGCTTTTTGACCATCCTTCAGAGAGCCCAGCATCTCTTCTCTTACTTTCTTAATTTTCTTCAATTCACCTTCGAGATACGCTCTGACTTCTTCATCAGTTCCCTGGAAATCACGGTTGAAATTCCTCATCCAATCCATCATAGACTCATTGGCAGCTGCCACTCTTGCTGCCAGATCTCTGTAACTCGCCGCAGAAACTGAGTCCATACTCATAGAATCAGCCATAGCGGATAGCTTCTTCTGCACAGCTCTCAAATCTCCCATTTTAGGCATCACTTCATCGTGAACAGCCATCACCTGAGAATTCAAATCAGGCTTTTGGGTTTCTTCTTGGGTCGCTTCTCCTTTTTTAGATGGTGAACATGCAGCTGCCACAATAATCAGTGCAGCTATCATTAAATTTTTCATAGTATTAGTCAGTTATCAATTTTGCATCTTTCAATATATACATGAGCTGGTCAACATCTGTGCTGTTCAGCTCCAGCTTGCCTATTATCTTCACCTTTTTGGCTGTATACTTCACGGTCTCTTTCAGGTAAATCTCTGCCACAGATTCAGGCCCTGCCCCTCCACAAAAAAAGCATGATGCTACCGGAACAGATGAGATGATGATATGATCCGGAGAAAACATCCCTTCAAAAGGAATGATATAACCAGAAAGCTCAATCTCCTTACCTTTCAATTGCTGAATTTGAGGACCGAATTTAGGCACATAAATCTCCCCGTATTCATCAGTAGATTTCTCATACTCCAGCGCACTCAAAGTTTTCCAGTTTTCTGCTGAAGTCCCCTGACTAAAAAGAGCCTGTGAACTGAATAATATCAATAGAACCGCTAGTATTCTCATAAATTATGCTTTTGCAAGTGTCTCAGAAATATCCGTTTTGTAAGCCAAAAGTGCAGGCACTACGGATGCCAGCGTTCCGATAATCAAACATCCGGCCAGTACAAACCATTCCTGATCAATAAAATAAAAAGCCTGCGGATTGATACCGTCCACAGAAGTGCCAACAATATACACCACCATATGCGCCACTACCAACCCCGAAATAGCTCCCGCAAAGGTAATCATCAATCCTTCAATGAGAATATGCAGAAAAATCTGAAGGCGTGTGGCACCCATGGACCTCATAATAGCAATATCAAATTTGCGCTCCTTTAGAGAGTTGAGCAGGGCAATGAAGACACTTATTGCCGAGATCATAATGATCATAATCCCCAAAATATTGAGCACCTGCACACCAACACCGACGATATTGAAAAGCCGGGCTGTTTCATAGGCTGGTGAAGCTGCCTGAAATTCACTTTCTGCATTGATGGCTCGTGGCAGCATCACAGCTCCCATTGGAGACCGGTATTTGATGAGTAAAGAGGTAATGTCTTCATTTTCATATTGCTCATCAGTTACAGTAAGTCCCAGATGAGCAATGGTCACCAAAGAATCTTTTTTCTCATCATGAGTCTCTTCTTCATGTCCATGCACATCCCAGACACTTGCAATCCCGGTAAGAATTAGTTTGTCGATGACTGTGTTTCTAGCCTCGAGAATCCCCACCACTTTAAATGGATGGGCACCGTGAGCTTCTCCATCCTCAGCTAGTCCATGTTGACTTTCGAAAGTGTCACCAATCTTGATCTGAAGTTTTTTAGCTACCTCGGCACCTACCACAGCCTCCATATGTTCTCCAAACCACCCACCTGTTTTTAACCTGGTATCGTACATTTTCGCATAGGCCTTAGTGGTTCCCACTATTCTATACCCATGATAGCTATCTCCTAACGACAAAGGAATAGCACTGGCGATGTAGCGATTGTGACTGACCTTAGCTGCTTTTTTGAGAGAAATATTGCCGGTAGGAAAATCTACATGAAAAATGTTAGCCAGAATCAGCTGCAGAGGACTCCCTTTAGCTCCAACCACCAGATCGATACCCTTGGCATTTTTAGAGATTTCGTTTTTTAGCTGAGTGGAAACCAATAAAATAAGTACAACAATCGTCACTCCAAAGCCTAGCAACAACCAGCTCAACAAACTACTCAGCGGCTTTGCCAGAATACTTCTCAAACTCAAGTATGGAATGTTCATAATGTCAGCTGATTTTGGAATTCATTTTTCACACGGTGGTCATGTGTAGCGATGATCAACATCGCATTGCAAGATTCGGCTTGATGCTTAAGCAGCCTCGTAACTGCTTCACAGCTTTCATCATCAAGGCTGGCAGTAGGCTCATCACCAAAAATCACATCGGGTTGATTAACTACCGCACGAGCAATAGCTACACGCTGGGCTTGTCCCTGACTGATCTGATGGATTTTCCTATTTGCCAGATGGCTAATATTGAGATCTTCCAGCAGTTTGCCAATAGTTGCAGACTCAGGGTTTTTCTTTCCAAGAAATCCCGCTAGCTGAATATTTTCCTGCACTGTAAGTGAATCAATCAAATGCGGTTTTTGAAAAACAAATCCAATGTGAGCTCCTCGATATTTATCAAGCTCACTGGTAGAAAGCTGCTGAAGATCCGTTTGATTGATATGAACCTCTCCACTGGAAGGCCTTAACAACCCCGACAATAAATGGAGTAAAGTTGTCTTCCCACTACCCGAGGGGCCCAGGATTAGTGCGTGCCCACCTTCCTTAACCTGCCAATCCGGAAAGGAGAGCTTATGGCCGTCAGAATAGTTATACTGTAGTTTTTTTGTAGTTAACACGATATTCTAAGATTCTTGTCCAACATCCCCTAAACCGGAATGTACTGCCAGCAACCTATCCAACTGATGCTGATGATGTCCCCAATGTGCTGACAAAAATATGATCATTTGATCGAGTGTAATTCTTCCTGCAAAAGGATGTTTGTAGATAGCTCTATTTAAAAACCTGTCCGGATATTCCTCTAAAAACCTTTCCAAATCATCTTGCAACTGAGCATAAATTTGTTTCATAGCCTCAATACCCATTTCATTTCTTGGCTTATCCACTCCCTTTGGAGCTTTGAACTTGATTTTAGAATAGAGAAAAGGCATGTAAAGCTGAAATCTAAGCTTTCCCCACCAATTAGACCGTGGAATTTGATCTCCAGCTTTAATCTTTTTCAGACAATAATTCACAGAAGCGCGCTCAACAGTATAAAGGTGATCAAGCACCTGTATTACTGACCAACTTGCCTCATCCGGCTGACTCATCAACTGTTTATCGGTATAATCGGATAGCCTTTCAAAAAGATGCTGTTTTTGGGCTGAATACTGATTAAAAGATTTTCGAAGTTTAGGGTGCATGCTTCTCAATATCAAACGTCGAATTTAAAACATACTAATCAGCAAAAAGCTTGTTTTTTGCTTAAACTGTCAAAAAAAACTAACTTCGGAATGACTTTCGTGCTGAATGTCGATAAACCACCAAAGCCGTTGCTCAAAAAATGATTGGGCAGTGTATTCAGTTATGGACGTATCCTTAACATTTTGAATAATTATGAAATAACTTTACGGCTCCTATGCCATAACGTAATCGGCAAGAACTATGCACGTATTTGATATCATTGCCCTTTTCATTTTCCTTGCTGGGGCATTCATTTTTATAAATACTTACTTTCTGAAGTTGCCTTCATCCATTGGCCTGATGATCATGGCTATTGGACTGTCCTTTGTAATCCTGATTGCCGGATTGATCTTTCCGGAGCTGGAAATTGGAGCTGCAGAACTAGAAGAGTATGACTATGCTGAAGTGCTTTATCAAGTAGTACTCTCCTTCATGCTATTTTCTGGCGCACTTAATATTGACTTCAAAAAGCTTTCTAAAGAGAGAACTCCTGTTTTGGTGCTGGCAACCACAGGTGTATTGATATCGACCTTTGTAATAGGTACACTGGTCTATTTTATGCTTGATTTATTAAGCATTCACCTCAACTACCTGTACTGCCTGGTATTTGGTGCATTGATCTCTCCTACTGATCCGATTGCTGTGACCAAAACCATTAAGCAGTTTAACCTTGCCAAGGAGCTGGAAATAAAAATCGCAGGTGAGTCGCTCTTCAATGATGGTATTGCTGTAGTACTAGCACTTACACTATTGGATATTGCCCATGCAGGTGAAGATCATGCATTATCCATTTTCGAAATTGGCTGGATCATTCTGGCAGAAATCGGTGGTGGAATTTATATAGGACTTGTACTTGGGTTTATTGGTTACCGACTGCTGAAATACATTGATAACGATGATGTAGAAGTTGAAATCCTGGTGACACTGGCTATCGTAATGGCAGGATCTTTCCTTGCTGATTTCATCCACGTATCAGCAAAACAGGCAGCTGTGGTGATGGGACTGGTGATTGGTAATGAAGGGCGGGGTGAACATGTCAGTAGCGCCGCTGGTGATTATGTTTTCAAGTTCTGGAACCTGATGGAAGAGTCGCTGGCCGCCATGCTTTTTGTACTCATTGGACTGGAGATGCTGGTGATACCGCGGCGACTTGACTTCTTTGCTGCAGGTTTCTTTGCCGTAAACATTGTACTCTTTGGACGCTGGATGAGTGTGTTCATACCAATCAAGCTCATGTCAGTCAAGCGGAGTTTTGAACCCAACACGATACCCGTCCTCACCTGGGGAGCTCTTAGGGGTGGTCTGCCCATTGCTCTCTCGCTTTCGCTCACAGATTTCCATGGCAAGGACATCATTGTGACCATGACCTACATAGTAGTAGCATGCTCAGTTCTTTACCAGGGACTGACCGTACCACTTCTAATGAGAAGTTTTGCAAGTAAGCAAAAGGATAAAGCCTGAAGATCTCCAGTTGCTTAACCAACTATTTGAATTACATTCCAGGAAATAATTAAAACCACTTCCTTCTCGGAAAGCCAGGGAGGATTAAAAATCGTAATGCAATGATTTTACCCAAAGTGGTTTTTGGTTGGTATTGATCACATCTCCTGAAATAAACCCACCAAAGAGTTTCCCTATTCCTTTTCGGTCATGTGTTGCCATAGCAATTAAATCTGCATTGATCTCCTGTGCAAAACGAATGATCACGTCAGATTCATCAATACCAGGCCTACCAGAAACGGAATAGTTTTCAATTTGATGGAATTCAGCGTACTCTTTCAGTCGCTTTTCCACATCAAACTGTTTGACCAAACTGTCATCATACGCTTTGACAATGTGAAGTTTGGCTCCATAGATCTTCTGGAGATTCCTTACATCTTCAATCACATCTTCATCATCACGTTTCATGCTAGTTGGAAAAACAATACTCTTCACATTTCCAAGGTTGCATTTGTTCTTCAATATAAAAACCGGACATTTTGCGTGCTTGGCTACTTTTTCTGCATTTGTGCCTATGAAAAAGCTTTGAAATCCTTTTGCTCCTTTTGAACCCATGACAATCATATCCACTGGTTCTGCCAAAATGGAGTCAATTGGCTTGCCAACCACCTGCTTAAAGTGGTGTGGCAGCCCCTGAAGCTCGGTGATCTCGAAAATCTTCTCCATGGCTTCTTCCTTCTCCATTGGATCTTCCACCCCGGTAATTACATGCAGTATAATGATCTCTCCCTCAACTTTTTGAAGAAGTGTAGCTGCCGAGGCAATAGCATCCATTGATTGCTCTGAAAAATCTGTTGGTACCAATATTCTTTTCATTACGGTAATCGTTGATGACTTTAATGAAGTTAACGCTATTTCTACTAATTTTGACAGCCGTATGAACTCAATTTCAACACCAAGGATATTAATCATTTTACATTTGATTTTTATCATTTCCTGCAACGGCGAAAAAGAAGAATCTTCTTCGTCCAATAAATCCCCGAGAATTCGCAAGCAAAGTTCTCTTCTAAGTCCAAAATCCAATCAAAAACACACTCTTGGTGAAGCTGTGAAATTTACACTCTCCTCAGATGTCACCATTGATTCCGTGGCTTTGGAATATGAAGATGAATCGACCATTTATAAGTCATCAGAATTTGAGTGGGCCGCCTCACAAGCGAAGACTGGTATACAAAAGATGAGACTGACAGTATACATGGGTGGCACCTCAGAGACTCATTATCCAAGGGTTAAATTTCTCTCCGACACACCCCCTGCTGAATACACTTATGAAGTGGTCAATGAGTACAATCATGATAGAGATGCCTACATACAAGGGTTGTTCTTTATTGGAGATACGCTGGTGGAAAGCACCGGACGCGAAGGTGTCTCTAAATTGAGCAAGCTCAACCTGAAAACAGGACAGGTCTATCAATCCACAAATCTGGAAAGTCAATATTTTGGAGAAGGAAGTACTATTTGGAACAACAACATTTATTACCTCACCTGGGAATCACAAACCGGGTTTGTCTATAACAGAAAGCTGGAGAGAAAAAAAGTATTCCATTACAGCCATGAAGGCTGGGGAATGACCACTCTTGGAGATACACTGGTAGTGAGTGATGGAACTGAAGTGATTCATTTTCTGGATCCAAGAGACTTGTCTGAAATTGGCAGACTAGAAGTCTACACGGACAAGAGCAAAGTGATTAACCTGAATGAGCTGGAAGTAATAGACGGGCTGATTTATGCCAATGTGTATCTTGATAATCGAATTGTAGTAATTGACCCTAAATCAGGAAAAGTACTTCGCGACATTGACCTGAGCTACCTCAAACGCAGATTCAACGATGCAAATGCTGAAGTACTTAATGGCATTGCTTACAAACCGGAAACAGGTCAGATTTTCGTGACTGGAAAGCTTTGGCCAAAACTTTTCGAGGTTAATTTTATTCCCAAAACAAATTCATAAACAACATGACTCTAACAGAAGCAACAGACAAAGTAAAAAAGCTTGCAGCAAATAATGGCGGTAAAGTGAAAGCCAAAATTAACTTCAAATTTGATGAAGGAGTGATCCACCTTGACGATACCGTAAGCCCTACTTTGGTAAGTAATGAAGAGCTAAGCGCGGCTTGTACCATCAAGCTCTCCATCGACAACTTTGATAAAATGATGCATGGAAACTTAAATCCTATGATGGCATTTATGGGTGGCAAAATGAAAATTGATGGTGACAAAGGAGTAGCTATGAAGCTCGCTTCTCTTTTCTGATCACCTGAGAATATACAATTTCCCAAAACCATTTTTGAAAGCCTTGTCAGCAGTGGTGTTTCTATGCTCCATCTGCTGACCATTTTGGCGGATAAATACTTTATAGAGATACACTCCATTCGCCAGTAAATCGCCAAATTCATCACGTCCATCCCAGGCATATTGAGTGATATTATTACCAATTCTCAAAGGTCCAATTTCATCCTGGGTAATCTCCCGCACCACTCTGCCAGACACGGTCATGATCTGAATTTTAATTTGATCGGGAATAAAGCTACCTGTAAGAGTGAATACAAAACGAGTACTTGTTGAGAATGGATTGGGATAAGGATAGAAATTGGTAACCGTAGATTCATTGATCACTTCAAACTTGATTTCGTACGGTTCAGTACCAGAAGCATTTCCCGAAGCATCTGTTGCATTTACTTTCAATGAATAAACGCCATCATCCAGTGGCCCTGGTTGGTAGGTCACCTGCAAAGGCTGAGCATCACTCGCTGGCATAAAGTTGACTTTGGGATCAGTAAAATTGACGCGCTGGTACTGGCAATCAGCACATGGAGCTTTCATCTGTATGCTGATACCTGTTGTATCATCTTTTACCAGATATTTATTTTCATCTTTTAGCTTGATCAAAATGGTTGGTGTTGGTGACACGATATCACCATCCAGAATATATCCACCATCAAAAGTTACATCCAACACAGGATTGGTTTTATCCGGAATGACATTGAACGCAGAAGCCTGATTAATGATGTTGTTGGAAGTGTAAGTCTCAATATCCGGAGAAGTGACCTTAACGATCAAATTATTTTCTCCCTGCTTTCCTTTCGTATTTGTACTGATGGTAAAGCTGGTAGAATCTCCCGGAGCAGGTGCAGCAATTTTCATGTTTTGAACCTGATGTGCTTCACTCTGGACTGTTGTAATAGTCGCCTGGACTGCCAAAGAATCGCTGAAGCTGGCTTTGGATATATTCCTAAAGATAAAGTCATTGCTAAAATCTGCTCCTTCCTGTAATTCTTGTGCTGTTTGATCAGGCAACACCAACATCCCTTCTGGCGGATATTGTAGATCAATTCCCCAGGCCTGAAGGGTTGGAGGCGTTTGATAAGTAGCGTCACTGAAGTTGAAGTTCATGGTTATATATGGATACTTATGTGCATCCACGCCGGATAGATCAATTGTCGTGCTGCGTTTCCCTGCAAAAAGTATTTTCTCTTCTCCTCCCGCTGTTATTCCATGAACGTTGAATCCCCAAAAGTCGCCTATGCTATCCGCTACATTGTAGTGAAAATTACCCCAGGCGGTCGCCGGACCAATTCTTGGGGTAGTGAAATTACCAGAAGAGTATTTCCCCGTAACCATTCCCACCAGTTCAATTGCCTGCTCGGCTATTGGTATGGCACTGCCATTGGAAGTTACAGCCACAGCAGAACCTGCCGCACTTCCTTTTCTTCCAAGAAATATTACCGGCTGCCCATCGGTGAGGCTGCTGATGGTAGTGGTACTGATTCCCACATTGGTCAATGATGCCTTGAGTTTATCACTCCATGTAGAAAAATTAACCGTACCAAAAGAGAATAAAAGCATCATATCTCCATTTTTCATGGTAGCAACCATGCTATCCAAGAGGTACAATTGAGAGGGGCCGAAATTGTAAATCATTTGTGGCAGTCTTCCGCATACTAAATCATCATACACATCAGCCACAGTAATCCCAAATGGTCGATATGGTTGAGAAGTTTCCTTATCAAAAATTACAGCATTGATTGCATTCAACTTTTTACAAACCGGGTCGGCTACATTGTCCGTTACTAGCAGGTTGATTCCATCCACAATCACCTGATAGTCTTCATAAGTTTGGGTACTTTGTCCTCCATGGGTGTCCAGCTGAATACCAGTGCTGGTAGTCTTGAAGCTCATCTTTTTGGTAATCGGATCAAAGGTCACTCCAATAAAATTATCATCCTGAAGCTGTCCACCACTCACCTGCGCCCAGCCATCGACGCTACCATTAACTAAAGTGAAAGAGGATTCTACCCAAGTAGTATCTTCGTTACCTTTTGGTTCTGCAAAACGTGTCCGCCAATACACCGTCGTACTGTCTGGCATTGCACTCAGGTTCAAAGAATATTTAGCAAGAACATCAGCCGTCACCTGCTCAGCCTTTGCAAAAGGAGAATTATAGTTTCTTATGGTATCAATATTGAGGTTGTAAAGTCTGGCTTTTTCCAGTTCATTGGCAGATTGCCAGAGCAACAAAGGCTTAGTTTCACTGATCACCCCATAGTTGGCTGGGGACAAAGCGATCGTATTTCCTTTGGGGATGAACAACTGAAAAGTTGCTGCATTATTGAGTTTACTCAGTTCACCAATCTTATTATCCGGATCAAGATTAATGGAGAAGGTATTGGTACCCTCTGAAGGAAGTGTCTCATCATTATATATGGTAAATGCTAAAGTGTCTTGCCTAAGCACTCTCCAATAGTTCCTTTTATAGGTTTTTTGAGTTCCGTCCGGAAATGTTCTGGTAACTCCAACCTGAAGTGAATCCAGAATTGTTTTTCCAAAATTCTTGATATTCATCTGTATCTGGAAAGAATCAGCATTGGATAAAACCCTCGGTTGATCAAATGCCGAGGCAAACACCTGAGAAGCATCCAAGGCATAATCTGGTTTGTCAGCTCCAAATGCTTTGATAGCCGGATCACCCTGAAATACTGTTTGATAAACCTGAGAAAGCGCGACTGGTTTGTCTCCATACAAGTTCAAATAACTTTCACATACGTGATTCATCACATGCCCGACTGGTGTCGCAAAAGTAGATTCTTCGGCAAAGGACAATTTATAATACAGATCCGACCAGCGTTTCAAACTTGAAGAAAGCGCAAAATCACTATTGGCAATAAAGCCAAGTGCGCCTGCATTGGCTGTTCTGATCCAGTCTTCTCCAAACGTGGTTTCATTGGCTCCAAAAATTCCTCCGGCATTACATCCATTTACAAGAACTATTGGGTATTTGGCTTTATTGGTATAGCCTGCTGCCGGATCTGAAGCGTATCCGATTTCTATATCAGTAACGATCCCGCTCGAATGTCCAAAAAAAGTGATCGCTCCTACTCCAGCATTCACCTGATCTGCCACATTGATCACTTCCACGGCATCAGTGCTCGCCTTGCCAATGTTTGTGGCTTTCCCTCCGAGATAATCTCCTTCAGCCACCGATTTGAAATTATTGATATAGTTGGCAAATGACCTTCTCTCACCAGAAGTAATTCCCCCACTCAACTGTACAAGATTCTTGCGCCATAGTTGATCAAATGGCAAAGCTTCCATCTCTTTCACTTTGTCCAGATACGCCTTTACCTGACCACTACTGAGCACACTCAAACGACCCGTTGCCAGGGCAGGCACTTCATTGCTACCTTGCACATTCACACTGAAAAGCGCATCTGAGCCCGGATGCCCAAATGTTGAAACAAAATCCGTAACTGTTGGGTCTGACTGACGATAATGTCCCATATTAACAGCTCGTGCCTTCCCAATCAGCAGTAGATATTCCGCCTGACCAGCATTGACGAGCTTTTTTACAAAATTTCGAACACCTACAGCTCCAGGATCACCGTAACCAAACTGATCAAAAACCTGCTGAATATAGACCGTCAAAACTTTGTGACCACCACCAGCAGCACTTTCCCTATAGCTGGCATACGCACTCACCGGATTCACTCCATCTGTCAACACATTCAAATCCGGATGACTGATGATCACATAGTCTGCTGTGGTGATATTGGACAACTGACCGATGGCTGCCTTTTCAATTGCTCCAACTGATTTTGCAGTATTAAAAACGTAAAACAGCCTGGAGACAGACATGTCTGCAAACACAAATTCCAAACGGTCAGAATAAGGTGTTTTAGCATAATTTATGGGTGTGAGAGGATCTGTGATTTCAAATACTCTGAGAGCAGACGCATTGGTAGTCGGTATTACAGCATAGCCTCTTGCAGCTCCGGTTTTTCTAAAAGTGTACTTTTTGGGACTAGAAACGAGATCAAGGTTTTGAGGAAAATCTGCCTTCAAATAGGATACACTGATAACATCAGCCTGGCCGGAAACGCCAATGACATTCACTTTTACCACCAAACTGCCTGAAGCTGCCACATCTGACCATTGGAGACTGGCGTTGAATTTTTGATTGTATTGCTCCGAAAAAGTTACTGTACCAAGGTCTCTTTGGTTGGAAGCATCCGGACCCGCACTGATGGTCACCTGGTGATCATTGTTATTCACTCCGACCAGAAGCACTTCCAATGCAGGTGGGTTTCCTGAATTATCAAAATTGGAAAGGTCAAGCGTAAATGAACGAGACTGCCCTCGAGAAATATTACTTCCTGTCCAGCCCTCACCATAATCAAATTCAGGATTGAGAATCTCATTAGAAGCATCATATAAAAGTCCATTGTTATAGACATTCGTCTGAAGCTGGAGTTGGGTCTCCAGCTGATATGGCTCTGGAGTTAGCCCACTTGCATCTTGTAGGCTGGAAAACTGCATGCGCTTACCACTGGTATTGGTCAGCTTCCAGGTAAGCATATAGGTAGCTGTATCTGTGTATAAGTTATAATAAGTATGTGGCTGTGCATCAGGGGAAGCATACAACTCCGTATCTGAAGTTCCATCATTTTTCTTTCCATAAAACTCAAGATAATCGAGCCGATTATCATTATTGGAATCTGTGGTTAGGATAGCGACTTCTTGTCCCCGACGGAAAAGTTGATAACGATTAATAGCAATATTGTTTACCGGCACCCCAGCTGAAGCCAACTCTGCGGCTGTAACCCGATAAACGCCATCTTCTGCTATTTTGATTTTGTAATAGCTCTGCGAATAATTGATCCAATCATCACTGTACTGTGCACTTGCTGCAAAAACAGTCATCAAAAGTCCGATTGCCAGAATCTTATTCCGCATTGAAATCAACTTTTATTGAAAAAACATGTGAATACAAGCCAGCCGACTGATTGCCCAAATCGGTGTAGGAATAGTCAATGGATATTTCCTGGATCTTAAACCCAACACCTATATTCGGCTGATAGGCCCACGACTTACTTCCGTCAAAATCTTTGATCTGCTGAAACTGCCCCACTCCTCCTCGTAAGAATGCCAGTGATTTGTAGCCGAATTCAAAACCAAACGCCGGATCAACGGATACTGGATTGGAACGGATCAAAGTATTGCGTTTGCCATCTGTGGTAGTGATCAGGTCGAGTGAAGTAAGCAAAGTAAAATCTTCGAAAAATCTCACGGTCCTGGAAACTCCAAGAATGAATCTCGGTAGAGTCACTTCCAAAGTATGCTTGTAAAGTGTATTGTTGGTAGCCGCATAAGTTGACGCCAGCTGATCACTGTTGATGGACCAGCTATTGAAGGTTCCAAAAATGTCTTTACCAACCAATCCAAAATTCCAGTGATGCCAGGTTTTTTGCAGACCAAAATCCATCCCGAATCCCCAGGAACTGGCAAATCCGCCTACCACCCGACGGATCACTTTCACATTTCCTCCAAACCTCACTCCTCCGAATATTGGAAGCTTACGTGCATAGCTAATCAAAAACGCATAATCGGCTGCCGAGAAATATTGGATATTATCATAATTGATAGCACCATTGGCATCAAAAAGCAGCCTGGTGTCCGGTATATTGTCTACCGCAAACCTGACCACTGACACGCTGAGCGCAGAACTATCTTCAAGTTTGGCCGCAAAAGCCCCGTAATCGTAATTACTGATTCCTCCGAAATAAGCAGAATGCATGAGCTCCATTTGATAATCGGGCTTCATCCGCACCAAACCTGCCGGATTCCAATAGCCAGCCGACACATCCGAAACATGTGAAGTCATGCTAAGGCCCATACCAAATGCACGTGCATCCACACCAATGCCCAGAAATTCATTGCTATACTTGGGAGTATTATTCTGAGCTGTGGCGGCAATCCACATAAAGAGGGAAAAGAAGACTAAAATCCGGCCTTTATTCATGCATCAACCTTTGAGCTTGTAATTTAGAAGAAGCAGTCTGTATACAGAATATCCTTCAGTTTTATCTGCGTTACAAACCACGATTTTCATCGAAATCATTGCATTAATTTAATACATAATATAATTATTGAAAGAATATTCATTACAAAGTAATATTTCTTACTAGGTACTTGGCCATGCATAGTACCTTTCCGTATATATAAATGAAACAGCCGGAGGAAGAGAACTATAAAACTCAGGGGACATGAACATTGAAAACACACAAGTACAGATGCGAAAGGGGATATTGGAGTTTTGTATCCTCCACATCATAGCACGAGGAGAAGTATATGCTTCCGATATGTTGGAAGAACTTACTTCAGCCAGGATTATGGTGGTGGAAGGCACATTATATCCATTACTCACCCGCTTGCGCAAAGCTGGGCTGGTAGACTATAAGTGGGTAGAATCCACCTCCGGACCTCCAAGAAAATATTATACGCTCACAGACCAGGGACAAGAATTCCTTACAGGCCTTGATCAGACCTGGAATGAACTGGTAAACTCCACACAAAAAATCATTTCGGTGAAAACCAACGCTCAATAATCATGAAGAAGACAGTAAGCATCAATATCGGCAGCATCATCTTCCACATAGAAGAAGATGGGTATGATAAACTGAAATCCTACCTGGACTCAGTCAACAGGTATTTCTCCACTTTTGAAGATAGCAGCGAAATCATCGCAGACATTGAAAACCGTATTGCGGAGATCTTCCTGGAGAAACTCACTGATGGCCGGCAGACTGTATCACTGGAAGATGTGGACGAGCTGATCGCCACCATGGGTACTACTCGTGATTTTGAAGCTACCATAGAAACCGAGCCTAAAGAGGAGGCTAAGGAAGAACCTGTGGAGCCTGAACCTGAAAGCCAAGCTCAAAGCGAACAACAAAGTCAAAAATCCGAAGCCCCAAGGAAACTTTACAGGGACATTCGCCGCAAAATGCTCGGTGGAGTAGCTTCCGGTATCGCCTATTATTTCCGTATAGATCCGCTTTGGATCAGACTACTTACACTAGCTCTTTTCTTCAACGTCTTCTTTGCAGGTTTGAGCGGAGCAACCCTTCTGGCTTATATTATTCTGTGGATTGTGATTCCAGGCAATAGTGAACTGGAAGATGATAAGAAAATAAAAAAGCTTTTCAGGGATAGTGACAGCCGTGTACTCGGTGGTGTGGCTTCCGGTATTGCCCGATATTTCGGTGCTGACATTGCTGTGATCCGCCTATTGTTTGTCTTGTCTATATTCTTAGCCGGATCAGGAATATTGCTCTACATCATTTTGTGGATCATCACTCCTGAAGCCCGCACTATCACTGAAAAAATGCAGATGCAGGGGGAGCCTGTTACCCTCTCCAATATTGAAGAAAATGTAAAAAAAGGCTTGAATGTAAAAGATGGGGAAGAAAGTGCCATTGTAAAAATTCTGCTTTTCCCATTCCGACTGATCGCTTTGATCATCAATGGAATTGGGCGCGCTCTTGGGCCTTTGCTCAAGTTTCTAGTAGAGTTACTGAGAATTGCTTTTGGAGTGTTACTGGTCATCATTGGATTCTCAATCATGATCGGCCTGGTCGTAGCGATGTTTGGAATACTCGGAATGGGCGGCTGGGAACATTATACACGTATCGATGACATTCCTCTTGAGCTGATCAGAGACTCACTGAATGACTGGGTAGTGATTTCTGCTTTCCTTGTTTCATTTGTTCCTGCACTTGGAATCACCTTAGCTGGTCTGGCGGTGATTCTTAAGAAAAGAATTGTGAAACCGTATGTCGCCTGGGCTATGCTCGGTGTATGGGTAATTTCATTGGCAATTTCATCTTACGCCATTCCAAGTTTTATCCGTGAATTCTCAAGTGAAGATGACATTCGTGTAGACAAAACATTTGAATTGACGCAGGCAACTCCTACCCTTCACCTGAATGACCTTGGCGATGATTCATTTGATGGCGTGGATTTACGACTGAGAGGACATAGCGACAGTACTTATCAGCTACTATTGACAATTGAAAGCCGAGGCGGCTCGCGAGAAGAAGCTCAGGAAAATGCAAGGTCTATAGTTTACAATGTAGAACAAAAAGGTGATGATTTCTATTTCGACTCACGAGTAACCTTCCCTGAAGGCAGTGAATTCCGATTCCAAAATGTAAAGGCATACTTCTATATTCCTTTCGGAAAAACTTTCCGTATGGACGGAAATCTTGATGAAATCCTGATCAACACGCTTCATTTGAATGGTTACCGGTCATACCAAATGGAAGGAAATGACTGGGTATTTGAAAGAAGCGGAATCAAATGCCTTACCTGCCCGGAACAGAACTATGAGGATGCTGATGATAATGTGAATGATCAAATCAGATCATCCTACAGAGGTTCGGATAAGATCGACTATCCTTTCACAGATTTTGACGAGGTGGTAGTGGCTGCTTTCATTGATATAGACATCAGTAGAGGTGATGAATGGTCTGTTGTGCTCAGAGGTGATGATAACGACCTTGATGATGTATATGTCAATCAGGTGGGTGATAAGTTGACCGTAAAATTCAAAGAAGATAACTGGGAATGGTGGAAGGAAAGACATGATGAAAAAATCGGCTTGTTCATTACCATGCCTGAGCTCAATTATCTGGAACTCACCGGAGACTGTGATGGAGAAATCAAAGGGTTTGAAAGTGAGGACCTGACGATAAACGCTGTGGGTGGATGTGACCTGTATATCAATGTGACTTCTAATGATCTGGATATCAACCTGACAGGCGCCAGTACCGCAGAACTAAAAGGTTCAGGTGAAAGGCTCAATGTGGAGTTGATTGGAGCATCCAGGTTAGAAGGTTTTGATTTTACCGCTTCCAGAGCTGATGTGAGTGCAGTTGGAGCTTCTAAAGCTGAAGTATATGCCTCCGATGAGCTGGATTTGGAAGCAGCAGGAGCCAGCAAAATCCGATATCGTGGCACTCACAATGTAGATGCCAGTGATTTGGGCATGAGCTCCATTGAGCGAGATTGAGTAAATGATTTCAACTATTGAATAGAACTAAAGTCGAAATAATAAAAAACTCTTTCCACCGGGCTGAAGCCCGGAGCAAAAACTAAAAATCTTTCGGTTTGTTTTAAAGCCCTGGTCTCTAGTCGGATCGGGGCTTTTTTATGAATGAATTTCCTCAATTTTCACACTCTCGTCATACAAAAATTCCGGGTCGAAATCAGCTTCATTCGCCCATTCAATTGAATCAAATGATACCCTAACTGTTTTAAAAACAGCTTCATCTTTTAATTCTTTGAATATCCCTGTTTCTAAATAGGGTTTCATATCAAAGACTTTGGTTTCTCCGTTTTCAAATTCCAGAATCAGTCTATAGTCTTTGTCCGGATGAACTTCTGTTACTCGGTAATACATGGCTTCTATTTCAAAGGATCAATTTTAAATGGTTTCTCACCATTTTGACACAATTCCCAATCCGCAAATAATTCTTCTTTATGAATTTCAATCCATGCTTGGATCATTTTTAATTAACGAGAAGGCATCTCCCCCTTAATCATCTCTGATTCTTGAATCCCAAATGTAGCAGTAAACCCCTGATAGTAAGCATGAATATGTGGAGGGTTATGCTCTTTTGGACCGAAATGCATCCTAATAATAACCCCAAAAAACATAGATATTGTCGGCATACGTTTAGCTTCTCTTATTCTTTAATATAAAGATACAAGTTTCCTTCTACCATACACCTCTTGGACTATCTCCAAACATTCTGACCCTTGCTGATGACCCACTAGGCAAGCTTCGGGAAGAATTTACAGACCCACTTCCTCAAGCGTATTATGATGCCTTTCAGCGAATAGTGATGATCCTAATCAGTTGTTGATGGTGCTGGAATTAGAAGGCTCGGTGATTGGCACTTTTCAGATGACACTCATCCCGTATCTCAATTATATAGGAAGCGCACGCGCAATGATAGAATCGGTCCGCATTCATAAGGATCATCAAGGCAAAGGGTACGGTGAAAAGATCATTAAATGGGCCATCAAGTGGGCCAAATCAAAAGGTGCACGCATGCTTCAACTTACTTCAGACAAAAAGCGCCCCGAAGCTATTCGATTTTACGAAAAACATGGCTTCACAGCTAGTCATGAAGGGTTTAAGCTACATTTCAAATAAAAGGGGCATGGCTCGAAAACCACACCCCTCTCCTCGAATCAGAAAATCTTATTCTCCAACCTTTATTTATGAGCCAAAATCTGTTTCAGTTTTATATAAACCACAGAGGTATCAGTGAAAACAGAGAAAAACTCTTGTACTTCTTCCTTTTCTCATAATGTAAGAATGCGTCATCATATTTCTTTAACATCAATCTCGGGTAGAGGAAGACATACTTGGAGAATAGAAGCAGCAACCATAGGTTGCTGACCTCCGTGTCCTCTGCGCTCTCAGTGGTTAAAAAAAGTTTATGAGAAATTCACATCAAAAAGTCAGGTTCAATGAAGCTGAAATATTACGTCCCGGAGCATAAATCTTGTTGGCAGTTCCAGACACAGATCTATTGAGATGCTCATAATAGTTCACATTGAAAAGGTTGTTGACGCCAGTACTCAACTTCAATCCACCTATTACCTGGTAAGACACTTGTACATCCACCAATGTAAAAGCAGGAGTTTTTGTTTCTCCGTACTCCGGGGAAATGCGACCTTGCTGCAATACGTGTCTCAGTGTAGCAGAAGGTTTAAGCTTTCCCTCAAAGTAATTCCCCCTAAGTGTATAACGAGCATCTAGCGGTGCTATTTGAGGCAATGGCTGATTCCTAGTCAAGTCCTGAGCGTAAGTATAGGCCACTCCCATTTGATGCTGCAAACCAGCTACTAATTTCTGTGTCCAGCTAATTTCGAAACCAGTTTTATATGCTTCAGCGATATTGACATATCTTCTCACTCCAGGACTATTTGGTAGTCTCGGTGTAAGTGTGGTATCAATTCTTGAAGAAATGAAATTCTGCATGTAAGAGCCGAAAACATCCACATTCAAGGCTGTTTTATCATTGCTCCACTCAAAGGTCAGATCAGTTTGGTTATTTACTTCAGCCTTGATCTGTGGATTCCCTACCAATTCATAGGGATCTTGCCCTATCGGAAAATAATTGATAAATCGCTCAGCAAGACCTCCACTTCTCTGTGCTCGTCCAAACCACAACCCAACTTTCATAGATTTATTAATCACCCGTGATGCACCAAGGCTGAAGTTAGGGTTGACTTGCGTGATTGTCGTTTCACCATTTGCAGCTGTAAATTCAGCTGTTGGGTCGTTGATGGTAGCGTGATTTACTTCCATTCTACCCGATAACACCACATGGTATTTGTCGGTATTGATATGATATTCTCCAAACAAACCAGACTTGCTAATCATCCCATCCTGCCATGCATTATCCTCAGCCGTCTTACCTGCCATTGGCCCCATCAAAAACTCACGAGTTCTGATGCCTTTTGCAGCTTCTACACGATAGTCCGCTCCGGCAAATAAGGTTCCCATTTTAAACTTCCAGACACTCTCTGTTCTACCACCATAGTTCCTGGTAGTAGCATCTGTCGAGGCATTCATCATTCTTGGGTTCAAATCCTTCAGCAGATTATCCATTCTGTGGTCCACCATAGAAGAGTATATTGTTGTATTCCAACTTTTCAAAGTTCCACGGTTGATCTGAATATCATGTCTGGCATTGAGCATCCAGGTATTATCTTTTCGCAAATCCATTGGCAATGCCGGAAAATCCGCATCTCTGGACCGGTTATAAATAGTGGAAACACGAAGCTGTTGCTTGGATGAAAGCTTCAACCCAAGACTGGATCCAAAACTTCCACGATTGAATCCTGCCTTTACGGTCTGTCCATCGCCCGTTTTATAATCATTTCCCTGAGACCATGATCCAAACATGCTCAAGTCATAAGTTTTACCACTAACACCAACTTGTCCCTCATTTCGAAAAATATTGCCATTGCTTTCATAACCCGTAGAAGCTCGTCCATAAATGTCCGCCTGCTCAGAAAAACGCAGTGCCGACGGAATGAAATTCACAGTGCCTCCAAAACCAGTTCCATATCTCAAAGCGTATGGCCCTTTCAACACTTCTATTCTGTCCATCATATTAGGTGCCATCTGGCTCGTCGGTGGATCCATTCTATTTGGACAAGCAGCTGTAGCACTCTGCGCTCCATTCATCACAATGTTGAGCTGATCATATTTAAATCCTCTGAATACGGGATCAAAACCATAGTTTCCGCTTTTGCGAATGCTATTAAAACCTGGAGTCTGGTTCAATACAGTGGCGCCATCATGGGCCATCCAGTCTGACGGCTGCAGGGTAATCCCCTCCGTTGGAGACTGGCCCGGGTTTACTGCAATAATGGTCACCGGATACAGGTTGATTTCCAGGCTTTTTCGATAGTAATTTCCTCTCTTCACCATCTCCATCACTTCATGTCCTGTAAGTTTCCAGGTACCATAAGATACATGAGAAAGTGTCATCTCCTGCCCTTCTATGAGGTCAAAGCTGATCATTCCTTCATTGGTAGAAATACCAGTCTGGTCGCCATATTCAAAATATGCTCCTTCCAGCGGAAAATAAGTTTCTTCGTCGAGCAATAATACTTGACTTTTATCCTGTGAGAATAGTATGGTGGTTTGCATGAACATAGCCAGTATGCCCATGACACGTATAATGTTGTGCATTGTATTAAATCCTGATAAGTAGTTTGATTAATAAATCTTCGACCAGAATGGTCGTGGGTCGGCATCAATCGCCAACCTTCAATTCATAGATGTGCGATCAGGAAATACGTGGTGGACGAAATATTTCATCCAAATGTGAGGAACTGTGAGTAGACTGAGTAGTCTTAAAATTATCAGTAATGATCTCTTCTATGAAAGCCAACTCATGTTCATCGCCATCGGTGATGACATAGTCCACTTCCACTTTTACTTTCAAAGAACCAGGAACTCCTGCCTCCTGAGGTTCCTCCGTCTTATTCAGCTCTTTATCCAGATAGCAGCTTCCTCCACATATCGTGATTGGCTTGTCTTTGTTGATACAAAGAGTCGTGGTGATGACTTCCTGATTGACTTTGAAATCAACCATGATCCAAACCTTAGCAAGGCTTGGAGCCATCAATATGACAATCAGCAATATGGGTAGTGCCTTTTTCAACTTGCCGCAAATGTACTTTTTTCGTCTAATACTTTTGTAACACAAGGCACATAAGGAATCTCAACATATACCTCCGGATCAAAAAACAATTATTCTCAGCAGGATCAATGACCCTAAAACACAGTAAGTGATCCGGAAAAATTGAGCTTCAATTAAGGCTCACTACAACTGAAAAAGTATAAGCAAACCAACTTTCCCAAGGGAGTTTCAGGTAGTCATCAGTTTTTATTATCTTTTTCCAATGAAAAACCTTTTGCTCTCCCTTATCACCGTTGGTCTGCTTTCCTTATGTTCCTCCCCCTCTGGTAAGGAACCTGTTCATAAGGGCTTATCTGAAGTTGGACGAAAGATGAATATGGACAAAGCCGTGACTTATAATCTGATCAATGTGGAAATAGGTACGACAAGGGGCCAGATGAATGTGGCTGAAGAGCACCTGTATGGTAGATTTTTTGATGACAGGGCTGAATTCTATATTGTAGAACATCCGGAACTATACATTGGCAACACCGAAGTAAACCGACTCACACTCTACTTTATAGATGGCACTTTATGCAAAAAGAAATATGAATTGGGTAGCGACATAGGTTCTGAACTAATGAAGTCATACGGTGGATTCAAATTCAAGGCGCTTAATACCCAAACCCAGGAATCCTCTCGTTCAGAAAAAATTGTGGTGGAGACAAAAAATGGTCACCAAATCAATGAAAATCTAAATCGCTACCAAATGAAATGGCATGAGAATGAGGAAGTAATGATCAGATATATTGTGTTCAATGACTCTACCCGGACAGAAAGACAATTGGTGGAAGAACTTACAGCTTACTCTCAGATCCTGCGCCAGGCTGAACTTGATATCTGAGGATTGAGTGGAACATGATTTCTACCTGGAAAACACGCCATCCTCAACCCTGAAGACATCTCCCAAAAATGTTAAGGAGCAAAACTGAAAGGTGTTTGATGAGATTATTTCTTAACTTACGGACTTCCCTTTCTGATTAAAGTCATCTTTCCGAATAGGATAATTAAAGATTTTTATTCAGAATAAAAGCCTTATCTTGACTGAACGATTTTCGTAAACCAGCTAAACCGGGGTAACCTACTTTTTTTTGATTTTTTTTAGGAACCGTACTTATATGAACCTCAATGAAGGTTCAGCCGCTCATCAGCTCACGCTTGGCATCTCACAAACAAAAAAGCCATACACAGCCAATCTAAGCCTGATTTACCCAACAAAATACCATTCCTGGTTGAGGTGGGGTTTTATGCATATGCTAAACAGTGTTTAGCAAGGAGATACCTCTATTACTTCACCTGATCAAATCACTGTCCCTTATCAAATCAAAGTAATAGTAACAACCGAACTCACAGAATCAGCATGATCAAAAAAGACTTTATTGTCTTGTATATCGAAGAGGATACAAGGAATACTTCTCTATTAATAGAGTGCCTGGAAGCATTGGGAAAGCAAATCAATTACCACATGGTCAAAAACCTCGGAGAAGGCATTGACTGGCTTCACAAAAACAGAGCAGATGTCATTCTACTAGATCTAAAGTATCCATCCGGAGCATTTGATCCCCTGAAAAAACTACTGGCTACTCATCCTCAATCCTGCCTGGTTTTACTCACCAGAGAGGATGATATGCAAACAGGAGCCCAATCACTTAAACTCGGAGCTCAGGATTTTATCCTCAAAAATGAAGTCACCCCTGCCCTTATGTTGAAAACGCTCAGCTATGCTTATGAAAGACATCATCTCAACCAACAAGTAAGGCAACGCGAACAGGAACTTAAGGAAATTACAAACACTGTAAAAAACGCCATTTTTAAGGTAAAGGTGGAAGGGCCCAACCTGTACAGATATGTTATGGTAAATGATATGTTTTGCAGCAGAGTTGGTAAAACCCAGGATCAAATTGTAGGTCAATTGATTGATCAGGTACTCCCTGAAGATGGCAGGGAACGCAGCTATAAAGAGTATGATAGGGCAATTACCCAAAAAGCAACTGTTTCATGGAAAATGAAAATGGGCTTTTTGACTGGCACCAAATGGGGCCTCGTTACAATCACTCCCCATTTCAACAGAAGCGGTCAGTGTGAATACATTATTGGCTCAGTCAGTGACCTCACAATTATCAAAAAAAACCACGAGGAACTAAAAGAGAGAGAAGAATTTCTAAATACCCTGCTTGACAACTCACTCAATGCGGTATTGGTAGCCGATGATCAGGGAAATTATTTACAGGTGAACAAAGAAGCCACCAGACTATTTGGATATTCAAAAGAAGAATTTTTATCCATGAAAGTTGACGACCTGATGAACACAGGTATTGTCAACGGTTCAGAAGTGTATTCAGATTTTCTCAGGAAAAAAGCTCAAACTGGCGAATTTCAGTTCTATGATAAGCATGGTAACAAAAAAATAGCCGTTTACAAAGCCAAAAGGGTTCGTCCCGATTTGAATGTATCTGTGCTGATTGATATCACAGATAATCTGGTCCAACAGGAAACAATCAAACGACTTTCGATGATCGCTACCAAAACGGTCAATGGAGGTATCATTACCGATAAGGCTGGTAAGATTATCTGGGTGAACCAGGCATTTGAAAAGTATACCGGCTTTCAACTCAATGAAGTCATCAATAAAAAACCTGGAGATTTTTTGCAAGGACCCGATACTGATCCAAAGGTGATCCGACAGATGGCCGAAGGGCTACACAGGCAGGAAGGTTTTCAGGTTGAAGTATTGAATTATACCAAGTCAAAAGAACCAATCTGGTTCCAGATGAACTGCCAGCCAATATTTACATCCAATGGAGACCTGGAAGGTTTTTTTGCACTGCAAACGGATATTACCAAAAACAAACTTTATCAGTTAAAGCTAAAAGAAAACCGAAACCGACTCGACCTGGCCATCAAATGTGCAAACCTGGGAATTCTCGACCTGGATCTTGTCACCAAAAAGGCAAATGTGGAAGGTGCTTATTTTAAGATTACGGGTTATTCGCCGGAAGAATTTGTTCCAGGCAGAAAGGACTTTGAAAGCAAGCTCCTACATCCCGCAGACCGCAAGTATGTCCTTTCTATACTGGATAAAATAGAAAGTGGTGAAATAAAAACCTGTAATGAGAACTACAGAATAATTACTAAAAGCGGAGCAATAAAATGGCTCAACATTCAGGGTGAGTCGATGTTTACGCGTGAGATTCCTACTCGCTTCATTGCAATCATCAGAGATATTACCCAAAGTGTTATTAACGAAGAAACCCTCTTGAAAGCTTCAATTTCCGGACAAGAAAAAGAACGCGAACGTATAAGTCTTGAAATTCATGATGGTCTGCAACAAACTATTGTCAGCGCTTATCTTACCCTTCAGTCCGTAAAAAAGCATGTTAGCTTTGTCGATGAAAAATATATGGACCGATGTGAAAAACTAGCTGCTACACTGAATGAATCCATAGGAGAATGCAGAAACATTGCACATCAGCTAATGCCCAGAGCCCTGAACAGGTTTGGGCTCTCAGCATCTATAAAATCCCTTATCAATGACTATTCAGACAAATTATCCATTGAATTCACTGATCTTGAGTCAGCGTATCGGTTTGAACAGGGCATTGAACTGGCTCTTTACAGAATCACGCAGGAAGCCTTAACCAATATCATGAAACACTCCAATGCCAGGACTGTAAAAATTAGTTTACTGGAATCTGAACACAATCTGATCCTGGAAATTTCAGACAATGGAAATGGGTTTAATGTTGAAGAAAATAAACAGAACTTCGGGCTATTATCCATGCTCAACCGGGCAAAAGCAGTTGGGGGAGGTCTCAACATTACTTCACATATGGGCATTGGAACCCGCATAGTAGTATCCGTTCCGATGGAAACAGTCTCATCTGATTTATTGTAAGGTAAATGTTTTGTAGTGTGTGGAAAGCTGTGTCATAAAGGGGTTTAGAATCATATCATAGATTGTTCCATTCCACAATCCTCCTCACTCATACCTAAGTGTACGAGCCGGATTCAATAAGGCAACCCTCCATACCTGATAACCCACAGTGACAAAAGCACTGAACAGTACGATTAAAACGGATAACACCATCACATACCAGGGAAAATCGATTCGATAAGCGTAGTTCTCCAGCCAACCATTCATAAACAAATAAACGAGCGGCACTGAAACAACAGCCGCCACAACGATCAAAATCAGGAACTCTCTGTAAAACAAGCTAACAATATGCATTATAGAAGCGCCAAGCACTTTGCGTACTCCAACTTCCTTGGTTCGCTGTGCTGCCATGAATGCAGACAAACCAAACAATCCAAGAATGGCCACAAAAAGGGCAAAGGCAGAAAACGTTCTAAATACTGCTTCAAAACGTTGGTCTTCTTCATAGAGCTGCCCATAACGTTCATCCAAAAAGCTGTAATTCAATGATTCGGTAGGAAAGAATTCCTTCCAGGTTGTCTCCACATACTCAAGGCTTTCTCTTATGTTTTCAGAAGAGATTTTAACAACGGCTTTGCCCGGATCAGTCCAAAGAGAATACATGGTTGGTTCTACTTCATTTTTGAGTGAGCTCCTATTTACATTTCCCACAATGCCGATAATAGTCAGCGTTTTGGTATTTTCTCCCGTACCCAGTTTGATCTTTTGATTGATCAGCTCATCAGAAACCCGAAGCCCTAGCCATTCCACCATTGCTTCATTGATTAAAACGCCAGATGTATCGGGACTGAAATCCTTTTTGAAGTTTCTCCCATTCAAAATTTGGATGTCCAACAGGTCCAATAATTTGTCATCAATAAGCTGGTAATAATTTGTTCCTTCCACTATATCAGTTAAACCAACAACCTGTATTCCTCGTCCAACAGCATTGATATCACGACTTCCGCCTCCCGGGAGATTAGAAATTCTTGCAGTACCTTTTATTAGCCAAGACTTTTCCAATTCTTGCAAAAAAGTAAGTTTCTGTTGATGATCCTTTTCATAATTTACCCCAATAGGTGGAAACATAAAACCAATGACCTGATCCGTATCTAAGCCTAAATCCCTGGACAACATATACTCAACCTGTTGAGAAACAATAATAGTCCCGGCAATAAGGATTACTGAAGCAGAAAACTGAGTGGTTACAAGGGCTTTTCTTAAGATCACTCCCCTTTTCGAAGTTCTGAATTCCCCTTTTACAATACTGGTAATGTTGAGATTGCTCAAGACAAATGCAGGATAAAATCCAGCGATCAAAGTGCCAAGAATTGTGAAAAGACAGAGATTTATGAGAAATGAACCAGAAAGATAAATGTCATGAATCACCTCATTACCAATTAGGAAATTGAAGTATGGAGCAACAAGAATTGTAATCAATATCGCCAAAAGGGCTCCGAGAGTATTGATAAGCAATGCCTCGGTCAGAAACTGAAATTGAAGTTGTACTTTCCTGGCACCAATTACCTTTCTCAAACCAACTTCCTTTGCCCGATCCAGGGATTTTGCAGTGGATAAGTTGATATAATTCACCCAGGCAATCAAAAGAATAATGACTGAAATCAACTGAAGAAATTTGACAGTTTTATAACTGCCGTGCGCCTGAGGTTCGAAGATGAAATCCGAAAAAAGATGAATATCTGCAACTGGCTGGAGATTGAAAAAAAGTGTGCTGTTCTTGCCAATATATTTATCCCTGACAGATATCAACTTGCTATCTAGCGTTTTCAGATCTGTTCCTGATTCAACTTTCAAATAAGTATAAAACTCATTGTTATTCCAGCCACTGGATTCTACAAAATCGTTGACTGTTGTCAATGAAAGCAATAGATCAAATGGATAATGTGTGTTGAGCGGTACATCTTCTATGACTGCCACCACCTTGAACTCCTTATCAAATCCGGAGTACAAGTGAATGTACTGACCAACCGGATCTGCTTCTCCAAAATAGAACCGTGCCTTTGATTGAGTAAGAATTATTGAGTTGGGTTCTACCAATTGGGTTTTATCACCATGAAGTACTTCATACTGGAATACGTCCAGAAAATGTTCATCCACCCACAATACACAGGATTCCGTGACAAGCGTTTCACCTTTCTTAAAAGTAAGTTTGTTAGGCTTGGCTGTAAGTGTGTAATCCGTGATCTCTGGCACTTCATCCTGAAGAACCTTCCCGGATGGCGCAAAACTCATAGCATCTCTTGTTCCCATTTGTCCATCTACTATCTGATCCATTATAAGGCGATAGATCCTCTCTGAACCTTTATGATATCGATCAAAACTTTTCTCAAACCGGATATACTCTGTCAATAAAAGAAATGCCGCGAGCCCAATCGCCAACCCAAGCACATTAATGGCAGCATAACCTTTGTGGCGGAGAAGGTTTCTTATGCTGATTTTGAAATAGTTGCTAAGCATACCCGTCTGATTTAAGAAAGAAGATTGACCAAAGTCTTTAAGCAATGCGGGACGAAAAAGCATGATAACCTGACCCAGATATTTCCAATGAGCTGAACGCCTGTTACGCTCCAGGTTTCTGAGATAAAGTTCCTCCAGGTCTCCAGAGATATCCGCGTAAAAATCAGGGTGACAAAACCACCTCAGCAGCCGGTTTGCGATACGCCTGATCATGAGATCTTCAAATCAAGAGCAACCTCAGGAATAGCGTTCCATAGCTCCAATCTCACATCCTTGGAATACTCCAAAGCCTTTTTACCAAAGGCCGTAATCTTAAAAAAACGCTTAGGTTTACCGCCTCTTTGTTCAGTCGGATCACCTTCACGTGATTCCAGAAAACCTTTTTGTTCCATCCTGCGCAGTGCCGACTGCAACGCCCCTACGCTGACTTTTCGGTTCAGTCGGTTTGCGATTTCATCCTTGATTGCTACACCATAAGCCTCATCATAAAGAACACCCACAGTGAGCAACACGATCTCTTCAAATTCACCAAGCTGATACTTCTTCATCGCAATCTCCTATTTGTAGTATTGACTAAGGTAAAAGAAATATCCCGAATCTCCTAATTGTAGTATTGATAGGTATGACTTCAATTGAATTTTCAATGTTTTTGTAGACTCATATTTCATTTTTATGCAAATCAAAAGTTTTACTTTACTTTTACATAAAATGATTTCTCGTAAAATTCATCATGAACTCATCAATCTGGCCAATCAATACCCTGTAGTTTCGGTAATTGGTCCCCGTCAGGCAGGTAAAACTACTTTGGTTCGTTCTGCTTTCCCCTCAACATCATATGTAAATCTTGAACTTCCGGAAAACAGAAACCTTGCTGCAAATGACCCAAAAGCTTTTTTTCATCGTTATACCAGCCCATTGATAATAGATGAGATTCAAAGGGTACCTGAGTTATTATCCTATATCCAGGTCATTGTGGATGAGCACAATAGTGCTGGCCAATTTATACTTACCGGAAGTGATCAATTACAGCTTTCAGAAGAAATCACTCAATCACTGGCAGGAAGAACAGCTATTTTAAAACTATTGACCTTTTCCATTTCCGAACTATTGGACGCTGGAATTTCCCATACCCGGGACGAATGGATTGCTAAAGGATTTCTCCCAAGGATATATGATCAAAAACTTGAGCCTTTCAAGGCTTATGGCAACTACCTCGAAACTTACGTTGAGCGTGACTTGAGAAAGCAAATCAACATTCGTAACCTGGCAACTTTTGAAGCATTTTTGAAACTTTTGGCAGGTAGAGTGGGACAAGTACTTAACCTACAGTCACTATCAAATGATCTTGGTGTTTCCTCGCCAACCATTCAACAGTGGATTTCAATCCTGGAAGCATCTTTCGTAGTATTTCGAATATATCCCTACTATAAAAATTTTGGTAAGCGTATCATTAAGTCTCCAAAGCTATATTTTACTGAAGTTGGTCTGGCAGTTTATCTTCTCGGAATTCAAAATAAGGAGCAGGTATCGAGAGATCCTTTGTTAGGTGGAATATTTGAAAATCTTGTAGTAGCAGATATCCTGAAGTCAAGACTGAATGCCGGGTTACCACCTAACCTTTACTTTTTCCGAGATAGCAACGGGAATGAAGTAGATCTTGTCATTGAGGAAAACAGAAGCTTAACGGCTGTGGAGATAAAATCAGCAATGACTTATAAGGAAAGTTTTACAAGGGGAATTGATTATTTCCAAAAGATCAATCTAAATAATCAGATCAAAAAAGGAGTGGTTATTTACGCCGGTGGATTGGAGTTTGAATCCGATTCACACATTGTTCGGAATTTCTCCAATATTGAAGGTCTTTTCTATGAATGATATATGAAACCCTAATGCTTCAATTCCCCAACCAGCTCTTAAAATCACTGGCTTTTTCAGCTGAGACGATGATTTCTTCCTGAGATGCTGGCCTTGTTTCTGCCAATAACTTCCCCTTGTGATAGCGATGCACAGTGGTAATCGCATCAAAGCAAATGATAAACTGACGGTTGGCCCGATAAAATTTCTGAGGGTCCAGCTGGCTTTGAAGTTCCTCCAATGACTGATCCATTAGATATGTTTTTCCTTCCTTCGTAATCAGGTGTACTACACCAAGTCGAGTCTGAAAGTAAGCGATATTGCTGGTTTCTACAGAGATCATTTTGTCTCCTAGCTTGACCAGGAACCTTGGTTTGTAGGATTTTTCAGTTAGCTGAATTTGTTTAATCACTTCTTGCAGACTTACCCCTGAATTACCGAACTGCGATTGAAGTTCCTTAAACTTGGTCAGGCTGGCTTTCAAATCTTCCGGTTTAATTGGCTTCAGCAAATAATCAATACTATTAACCTTAAAAGCCTTGAGCATGTACTCATCAAAAGCCGTGGTAAAAATCACTGGCCTGGTGATCTTTACCTGCTCAAAAATTTCGAAACTCACCCCATCACTTAGCTGGATATCCATAAAAAACAGATCCGGTTGTTGATGCTTTCTGACCCACTTCACAGCATCTTCCACACTATCAATCACTTCCATGATTTCTACTCCCGGTTCTACTTCTTCCAGAATCTTTTGCAATCGGCGAAATGCCGGCGCCTCGTCTTCTATGATGATAACTTTCATTTTCCGGTCTTTGGGATTTAGGTATTAGGGTTTTGGTTGGTTGTTGTGAAATATCATTGCCTTTTACTATTTATTGTTACGGGTGAACGAGTTGCGAGTAAGCCAGGTGTTGGGTTGCGGTTTGCTCTTAGTCTTTAGCTTCTGGCTTTAGTTAAGAAATACCATTCACCTTTCACTCAAATTTACCAATCATCAATTACTGCTCAATACAAACTGCTTCTCCTCCTGCACTTTGATCAAAGGTACAGCGACCATAAAATTTTCAGCTGTGGTGATCACATCTATTTGTCTGCCACCCAGGAGTTCATACCTTCTACGAATATTTGAAAGCCCTGTTTTAGTACCCCTTTCTAAAGTGTTTTTTTTCTGAAGGTTATTCTTCACCACAATCGACTCTCCATTTTCAATATAAATCCTGATCTCTAAAGGATGGGTTTTTGAGATCACATTATGCTTGATGGCATTTTCGATCAGCATTTGAAGCGTTAATGGTGCAATGTGATGTGTTAGAAAAGAATCCGGGATATCAAAATCTGCATGAAGATTGTCAGGAAACCGCATTTTCAACAAAAACAAATAATCTCTGGCAAACTGCAACTCCTCCTCCAGCGGCACAAACTCACGATTTTTGGTTTGCAAAATATAACGATACACATCTGACAGCCGTGTTGTAAACTCTATAGCTACATCCTGATTTTCAGCAATTAATGTGGTCAGAGTGTTTAGGCTATTAAACAGAAAATGAGGACTCATCTGATTCTGAAGCACTTCAAATTGTGTTCTGATTTGCTGATTTTTCAGTTCTTCATTTTGCCGAATGGCATCTCTCCACTTTTCAAAAAAGAAAATAGTTTCATATATGGTACCGACTACAAAAGCAGTCAGCATATTCACACCCAGGTACTCAACATATGTTTTCAAGGTCAGGATTTCGACCCATTCCATAAATCCGAAAAGCAGTTTAATAGGTATTCCCCCCACAGACATCCAGACAAACATGAGTAAATAAGTGAGAACCAAACGCTTGATAGTATCCTTAATAGCTGGGTAGAGCCTTCTGAAAAGGATGAAAATTATCGCTGCTCCATTCCAGTAAACCGCCGTAAAACACCAGGTAACGAAATAATGAAACAATGGATTGATATCGCCCAAATGCCCCGGTGATTCTACACTAAATATCAAAAATGCCAGGATAAAAATCCCAACCCAACGAACATATTTCTCTTGTAAAAACTTCATGACCTCAAAGTATGATGATAAAGCTAACCAATTACATTATGGGTATATTATACCCTCTTAGTGAACCCCGCTTTTCTACCAGCGAAACCGGAAATATGATAGTTTAAGCCATTCACTCAGCAGAGATGGACACTTATCTCATTTCACATTTAGTTTCTCAGGTTTCGATTGATCTATCCCCGAGCTCAGCCTACTTTCAGTAAATTACGATAGTTGAAGCGCGTAATTTCGGTAAACAATTGATCCACCAAATTCTAACTGAAATGAAAATGCTTAATATCTCCAATGAATCTATCAAAATCCTGCTCGGAATCATTCTGGCGATTTTGGCTATCTCTGTTTTTGCACAGCAGCAAGTAGTAAAAGGCCATATCTCAGACGGTCAGTCCAAGTTTCAGCTCATTGGTGCAACGATTATGGTCTGGGATTCAGAAAATCACCAGCCTCTGAAAATCAATAACAACATATTAGGAACAGTAACTGATGAAAATGGAGATTTTCGAATCAAAGATGTCCCCATTGGTCGACACAGCATTAGAGTTTCCTATGTTGGGTACAAGGATCGGGTGATCGACAATGTGCTGCTGCTTGTTGGCAAAGAAACTGTCGTCAATGTGGCTCTTGAAGAATCTGTAATCCAGGGTAAAGAAATAGTCATTGTAGCCGATAAAACACAGCCTCTCAATGAAATGGCCATGATCAGCTCACGGCAGTTTACAGTAGAAGAAACCGGACGCTATGCCGGATCCAGAAATGACCCGGCACGTATGGCCGCCAACTATGCCGGAGTAAGCGGTAGCAATGATGCCAGAAACGACATCATCATTCGAGGCAATAGTCCTACAGGGTTGCTATGGAAAATGGACGGACTGCCAATTGGCAATCCTAATCACTTTGGTGCACTCGGCACAACTGGTGGTCCGGTGAGTATGCTCAACAACAATGTGCTTTCCAATTCAGACTTTCTTACTGGTGCGTTTCCCGCTGAATATGGCAATGCCAATGCAGGAGTGTTTGACCTGAAAATGAGAAAGGGAAATAGTGACGAGCACGAATACTTAGGGCAAATCGGCTTCAATGGTTTTGAATTTGGTGCAGAGGGTCCGTTTTCGAAAAAAAGTGATGCCTCCTACCTGGTTAACTATAGATACTCTACTCTAGGGGTGTTTCAGAAGCTGGGTATGCAGTTTGGCACTGGAGCAGCCATTCCTGAGTACCAGGATTTGTCCTATAAAATCAACTTGCCAACCAAGAAGTTTGGCACATTCTCAACATTCGGGATCATGGGAAAAAGTGCCATCAGTTTCCTCGATAGTGAAGCCGACACTACCAAGTCAAAAAGCAAAGATTTTTACGGTCAGGATGGTTTTGATTCACGCTCCAGTTTTGATAGCTACACTTTTGGATTTAATCATCACTACTTCCTAAACTCGAATGCATTTATCAAAACCGGACTCGTGCACACGCAGGCTGGAAACACCTATGGACTTGACTCTTTGGGCTATGTGATCAAGGGAAATGACACCACTTCCACTATTGATCAAGCTAATATCAACCACATCTTTGAAGGAAACAATAGTGAAAACCGCACCACGCTTAGTATTTCCTTTAACCAAAAATTCAATGCAAAAAACACCTTACTCGTCGGCTCCTACTTGCATCTGGTTGGCTTCAACTACTATGAAAAAGGCTGGGCTGCCAATCAGGGTTGGCTCACCAGACGCAACTACAAAGACAACAGGTTGTTAACTGAAGTCTATGCGCAGTGGCTCCACAAATTTTCCGACCGATTTTCTATCAACTCGGGAGTCCATTATCAGCGGTTCAGTCTGAATGGCTCACAAATCCTGGAACCAAGGTTAGGCGGAAAATATCAGTTTGGCAAAGGGCAATCAATTAATATGGGTTTTGGACTACATGGTCAGATACTTCCATTGGCAGTCTACACAGTGGAGACAGAACTGCGTTCCGGCGATCTATATAGAAGCAACAGAAGTTTGAAAATGTCTAAAAGTTTACATTATGTATTAGGTTATGAAAATCTCATCGGTAGAAGCTGGCGAATCAAAATGGAGACTTATTATCAGCACTTGTTTGATGTTCCGGTTACTATTAATCCATCATCATTCTCAATGTTGAATTATGGTGCTGACTTTGGGTACCCAAATACTGACAGCCTGGTAAATTCAGGAACTGGCCGAAATTATGGTCTGGAATTGACTGTGGAAAAATTCCTGTCAAAAGGATTCTACACGCTATTCACTACCAGCCTTTACAACTCTCAGTATGTCGGGAGCGACGGAATTAGAAGAAGTACCGCATTCAATAATAATTATGTCATCAATCTGCTAGCTGGCAAGGAGTTTCAGCTTAGGAAAAACCTCACTCTGGTTTCAGATATCAGAGTTTCCCTGGCAGGTGGCAGACATTACTCACCTATTGATTTAGAGGAATCTGAAAAACAAGGCTTCACCGCCAGAGATGATAGTCGTGCCTATTCACTACAATACCCGCACTATTTCCGTGCTGATGTCAAAACTTTTCTGAGACTTCAAGGTAAAAAGATGACCCAGGAATGGGGCATTGACATCCAGAATATTACCAATCATCAAAACGTCTTCCAACAGCAATACAGTCGTGCCCAAGAGCAAGTAACCACAGTTTATCAGATTGGCATATTTCCTGTCCCCCAGTACCGAATTTTGTTCTGACTTAAAGCTTAACTTATAGCTGTTTATGTATTTTGACCGCAACCCCAGTACTCTGAAAACGAGAGTTCTGGGGTGTTTTTTATAGAATTCAGATTCTCATTGATGCGCAGAAACTCCCCATTCGTCGATTTATAGCCCAACTGACAATAAGTTACTGGTAATCACCACTCTAAATATTTTTCTTTGTATTTACCATCAAAGCCTAAAGTATCATGAGGAGCATTCTTTTTGTTTTGCTGCTATCCTTCGCGATACAGCTTGCGGCCAGCGACCCACAGAAACACAGTCCAATGATCAAGGTCTATAAAAACGACCTTGAAAAGATTTATACCGTTTTTTTTGCAGATACTTTGGAAAGAACGGTTAAGATTGAACTTTTTGATAAGCACGGACAGCTTCTGATTGAGGAGAGTAAGACAGCCAAAGGATTTTCAAAACCTTTTGGACTTACCCAGTTACGAAATGGGGAATATGAATTCGTCATTTCCTACGGCAAGGAACAGGTAAGAAAAGGGATTGTCCTAAGGAGCGAAAAAGAAATAATGGAAGAGAGTATTACGCTTACAAATGACTATCCGACACTCACTGTAAATGTGACTCCTTACAATATGGACCCGATGAACATCTTCATCTATGACACCTATGACAAGCTACTGAAAATGTTGTATTGGGAACCCAACGACCAGTATGCAAAAAAGAAAATCGACATGTCAGTATTCAAAGGATATGAAGTCCGTATACAGATCGTTCAGGATGGAGAAGATAAGCTAGAGCAATTAGTGCCCCTGTATTGATAGAAGAAACTTAACAACCCTCAACCAGTTGTAAGGCCGCTTTCATTTGAGAGTGGCCTTTTTTTGTCCTTTTAAAATCCTAAATCGACAAAACTTAAAAAAAATATTTTTTCAAAGGTTGTAACTTTCACTAAGTCCGGTCGTCTCCATTGTGAAATGTCACCAAACCAACACTTCGAAGCTTACATCATGCCTGCATCTGAAAAGATGTATCGCTATGCCAGATCCATTCTGAATGAAGCGGAATTGGCTCGTGATGTAGTGCAGGAGTGTTTGGCGAAGATCTGGGACAAAAGGGACAAACTACAAAATGTCCAAAACCCAGAGGCATGGGCGATGCGCATTACCCGAAACCAGTGTTATGACTGGGTGAAAACGAACCGGTTTACGGTTTTAACTGAGAGTGAAATGGACCAACCAAACAGTGACAGCACAGATCTGGAAACACTCATGAGTGACCAGATGGGCTGGCTGGCAAAAATCCTGGAAACGCTTCCCGAGAAGCAGCGTGAGATTTATCACTTGCGTGAAATCGAAGAGATGCCTTATCAGGACATTGCGGAGGTGCTTTCGCTCAACCTGAGCGATGTGAAAGTGAATCTTCACCGCGCAAGGGTTACCATTAAGTCTTCCATAGAAAAAATTGAAGCATATGGAGTCGCGAATTAAGGAACTGCTCAACAAATACTGGGCTGGAGAAACTTCCCTGCAGGAAGAAGCTGAGTTGAAACAGTACTTCAAAGAAAATCCTTCTTTGACAGGAGAAGGTCAATACTTCCGTGAAGTCAACCAATTCAAGTCTAAACCTAAGGTTAAGTTTAGTCACCCGGGTAAGAAGCAAAACCGTGCCCGATGGTCCGTTGCAGCGGCAATTACTGTCGGGTTAATGGCAGCAGTCCTGGTGATACAGGATGCTCGTAAGCAGCAGGAGTTTGCTGTGGAAGACCCAAAAGAAGCTTATGAAATCACCAGAAAAGCGCTGCTGATGGTTTCCTCTGGCCTCAATCAAGGCAAGACTTATTCAAAAGAAATTACAAAACTCAATGAAGCAGAGGATTTGATCATGGAAAATTGATCTTCTAATGCACAAAAGAAACGATTATGAAAAAAGGACTAATAGCAATAATCATGAGCATATGCTCAGTAGCAGCAATGGCCCAGGGTACTGTGGTTACCAAATACTTCACAGAACTATCTGGCAATGAAGCCTATACCAAAGTATCTGTTAGCAGCAAGATGTTTTCCTTGTTCACAGAACTGGAAGCAGGTAGCGAGGCAGAAGAAGAGTTCCTAAAGGCCATCAGTAAACTTAAAGGACTCAAAATCATCGTAGCAGACAGCATTCCCGATGCAGCTAAAATGTATAGTCGTGCAGTATCGGATGTGGAAAATGCCGGATACGATGAGTTGATGTCCGTGATGGATGCAGAAGAAAACATGAAGTTTTCCATCAAAGAAAAAGGTGGCAAAATTGAGGAATTGCTGATGGTTGCCGGGGGCAAGAAGAAGTTTGTATTACTGAGTCTCTATGGAGAAATTGACCTCAAAAACATCTCCAAAATTGCCCGAACCATGAAAGTAGATGGTTTGGAAAAACTAGAGAAACTGGATGATGATAAAAATTAAACAGTTTCTATTACTGCTCGTTTTTGCGGGGCTGAGTTATCAGCCCCTTTTTGCGCAGGAGGCAATCATCAAAGATCTGCTGGAAACCAAACGCGATCTAAAATTTGCACTTTATCCCAGCACCTTGCGAATGATCAACCTCAAACAAAACCAGCAATACAATGAAATGGTAAGCGGAGTAGAAAAGTTGCTGATTTTCACCCTGGACAGTGCCACTCAAGCCGACAAATCCTACATGCAATTAACGGAGAAGTACTTGTCTGAAGGTTTTGAAGAATATGCTATGGCTTTCGGAGGGGGAATGAATATGGCTATCTTGGGCAAAGATGGCCGGGGAAGCAACCAGCTTGTTGGCTTTCTGGATTCAAAAGACATGACAGTTGCGTTTTATCTGCGAGGCACAATCGCCTGGCAAAAAATCCCAACATTGATCAACACCATTCGAGGTGACGATTTCATTGACATTTTATCACTTAGTAAATAACAGTCCATTGAGTAACATCCTGGAAATAACCGGACTCAGCAAAAGATTTGGAAAAGTAAAAGCCGTTACCGACTTACATCTGACTGTAAGTAAGGGCCAGGTCTATGGTATTCTTGGGCCAAATGGAAGCGGTAAAACCACCACGCTGGGAATGATTCTGGATGTGGTGGCTCCTGCCAGCGGAGATTTCCGGTGGTTTGGGGGAGAACCCAAGATTGAAGCACGTAAAAAAATTGGAGCCATCCTGGAAACACCTTGCTTCTATCCATACCTCACAGCTGTTCAGAATTTGCGGATCACAGCTCATATCAAACAATGCAGCCAGGACAGAATTGAACCAGTACTCAAACAGGTTGGATTGTTTGAAAGAAAAGATCATAAGTTCAAGACTTACAGTCTGGGGATGAAGCAGCGACTATCTATTGCAGCGGCTCTTCTTGCTGACCCGCCAGTCTTGATCCTGGATGAACCTACAAACGGACTTGACCCCCAGGGAATAGCCGAAATCAGAGAACTGATCAGAGATATTGCGCATCAGGGCAAAACCATCATCATGGCTAGTCATCTGCTGGATGAAGTCCAGAAAGTGTGCACGCACTTTTGTGTACTTCGGCAGGGAATAAAGCTCCATGAAGGCAGTGTGGCAGACATCCTTGGGGAAACAGATCATATTGAAGTTGCCTCAAATAATAAGAGTGAACTAAAAGAACTGCTTTCAAAGCACGACCAAATCAGTTCAATCACAGAAGAGCCCGGACACTTGTTACTCACCGTCACAGATGGGTTTGACGCTTCTCAGCTCAATCAGTATTGTTTCGAAAAGGGAGTTACACTCAAAAGACTGGTTACTCAAACCAGATCATTGGAACAGGAATTTTTAAAAATACTCAAAGAAAAATGATCAGAGCACTGAAACTGGAATGGCTTAAAATCAAGAATTACAAAACCTTCTGGGTGCTTTTAGGCATGTACCTGGTGGCCTTGCTGATCATCTGCTTTGGCGGAATGTTCTTCCTGGAATTCCTGAAGTCAAAAGGTGCTGATTTTGAAGGGATAGATCCAACCATTTTACCGATTTATGATTTCCCTGATATCTGGCAAAACACTACATATCTTGGTTCATTTCTGAAGGTGCTACTTGCCTTTATCGTGATCATTTCCATCAACAATGACCAGGTGTATAATACACTCCGACAAAACGTTATTGATGGTATTAGTAAGAAGGAATATCTCGTCAGCAAATTGACTTTTATTGCTGCATTGGCGCTGATCAGCACCGCATTTGTATTCATGTCTGGGTTGATCAATGGTGCTATCTATTCGCATGTGTGGGGCGCTAATTACATTTTTGATGAGCTGGAGTTTCTGGCCGCCTATATGTATGACATCTTTGTTTTCTGCACACTCGCATTTCTGCTTTCATTGATCATCAAAAAATCCGGTTTTGTCATCATAGCGATTACACTGTATACGCTTATGTTCGAGCCAATCGCTGCAGTCATTCTGGAAAATGCACCCTGGTTCAGAGAGGGCATCTGGCCTCATCTCACACAATTTTTCCCGATCAACTCACTCAATAACCTCATCAATCCACCATTCCCTAAGTACGTCTTTATGGAAATTGAGGACAATATTCCTTTCAGTGCTGTCCTGATTTCCACTGGTTGGTTGTTGATCTACTTGACTGGAATTCTGTTTATTTTGAATAAAAGGGATTTGAAATAAAGCATTTTATTGTCTTTCAAACACTCATTATTCCCGTTCACCATATTCGGCGTGTATTCCTTCAATGATTTTGTACCTTGGTTATCACTACCAACTATAAACCACACTTTTATGAGTACCCAATCAATTAGACTTATCAGAAATTTAACAATCATGATTATAGCTGTAGTAGCTACAGCTGCTGTGATTAGCGGACCAACTGCAAACCTTGTTTCCGCGCTTTGAATCTTTACACCTTAATTATTCGCCTTTTTTAATTTCCTTACCCAACGTGTGCCGAGTTTCCCTTTATCCAAAAAACTCTGACAGCACATTCTCTTTGAGTGAGCAGACTTGATCATCCATTTGGAAGAATTAATCTCTCAAAACCACGAAAGCTATGTTTTCTAGGTTGTTAGATAATTGACCGGAAGATCAAACATCTCACTGATACTGTAGATAAACTCTGAAATCTCATCCAATAGAAACTCTGAAGGAGCAGTAATAGAGACCTCAAGGTTTTTTGCCATTAGGTATGGTTCTTCCATTTCCCTGCGACTGAGGTAGGTCGTTAGATGATTAACAATAAATTCGATTTCTGTGAAGTCTTTGTTTTCCGCTGCGAGATGAAGAAAATACAATTTCTCTCGTAGATCAGAATGCACTTCTGTCCTGCTGGCAATACTGTTTTGTGACATAGAGAATAGCTGCTTGTGCTTTCAATATATAACTATTCTTAGATAAAACATAATTATTTACGTTATTCATTTTAGCTTTTCGATGAACGGTGAGAATACCACTACGAATCAATCTTCAAGATTCTGGTTCCATACCAGCTGTAGAATTCACCATTCACAAGACGCATCTTAGCTGTTGGAAAAATCTGTTTAATTTCTGCCAGATGCCTGCGCTTGAACGGATATGGTTCTGAGCTCAGGAGCACGGTTTCGGGTTTCATGTCTTGTAATTCGTGCACTCCAAATTCAGGGTATCGGGATGCCGTCACCTCATTTTCAAAACCAAGATGCGTCAAAAAAGCATCGATATAAGTATCCTTTCCTACAGCTATCCATGGGTTTCGCCAAATGAGATAAATAACCCGACCTGAATCAGTATCAGCCAGACTGGTGTATCTATCCTTGATTTTAGAAAGTAAGGAGTCTGTAGAACGCCGAAGTTCAAGGATGTCTCCAAGATGTTTCATCATTAGAGAAGCATCCTGAAAATTATAGATATCACTCATCCAAACAGGGAATTTTTCACTTAACCGATCAATTCCCTCCTCATAGTTCTCCTCTTTGTTGCCAATGATCAGGTCCGGCCTTAGCTTTTCGATGACATCAAACCTAAAGTTTTTGGTCCCACCGATCACCGGGATATCCTTAACTTTATCTTCCGGGTAAATGCAAAACTTGGTCCGGCCAACCACCTCCGCTCCGATATCAATTAAAAACTCAGTGATGGACGGTACCAGGGAGATTACTTTTTTGGGTGTCGATGGAAGTTCCAACTTCCTTCCCATTTGATCGATATGTTGAGTTGAGTTCAATGTATATATGGTTTGTATACGTAACTATCGTAAAGCACAAAGACCTAAAAGTACTCCTTGCTTCCGACCCTCACAAACAACTTCAAGAAGTCCAGGGAAAAGAGACCTTCCGCTCAATCAAGACTTAACCGGGTGAGATACCTCAATCATGGTATCACCCAGTATCATCTTTTTAAGGTAGCAACCACCTATAGGTAATTCCCAATTTTGGATAGTGATCTATATGCTAAGTCTGTCGATCGCCAGGCGCATCCGAAAAGCCTTTAATAGAGTAGGGATTTTTACAAAAAACAAACATTATGAAAAGTTCGAATTCTGAATTATGCCAGGTAAGCGTGGGAGGTACAGGCGCCCCAAATCACACCACGATTGCATCAGTGAACAACTCCATTTCTATGAGTTATGGAGATGTGCTCGATGGGATAACCATTGATGGTCAACAAGTAGGTGGTCAGGGAGGTAATAACGCCAATCTTACATTGGAAGAAGGAGAATATTGGAACAGTTTTAAGATCAACAGCGACCCAAACTATATGGGAGGCATAGTAACAGCTGTAGAATTTAAAACCAATAAAGGCCGAACGCTGGCAATAAACAGCGACAAATTGCCTACTGGTAGTAACCCGCCCACGTCGGCTATTGTTGACAATTGTTTCATCTATGCCATTGGGCTGATCAGCGGTGATTTTATCAATCAAATGACTGTCTATTACATCAGTAATTTTACTCCGGTAGATTGACTTAATGTCTCATTTCTTGCCCATAAAACGTAGCCTTTAGCGTTTTATGGGCGATGTTAACCTTATTAAAAAGTGTCTTTCAAATCAGATTGTTGAATAGTTGATTCACAGCTATTGCAAAACATGCTTCACTTCCTAACCCTATAAAGCAACAGCTCCTCATCATCGCCAGGAATTCTGGTGGTACCAATCAACTTCAAACCCAATTTCTCCAATAGCTTCTGGGAAGAAATGTTCTCCTTTATGGTAATGGCACTTATCTCTGTCAGTCCGAATTCATTGAATGCAACCTGCATCAACTTATTAGCAGATTCGTACCCATAGCCCTTCCCTTCATACTCCGGTAAGAATGCAAATCCAATATCAATTCCCTCCACTCCTTCTCTATCATAAAGTCCGCAGGTTCCAATCTTACAATTGTCTTCTTTTCGAATCAAAGTGTAATTGGAATAACCAAGCATTTCACGTTGAGGCAACATCCTGGTTTTGATATAATCTGTTGCTTGTTCTAAAGACTTGACATTGCGGTCACCAATATATTTAATCCAATTTGGAGTGTTCAGTAGCTCCAAAACAAACGATGCGTCTTCTTCTGAAGTCGGCTTAAGTATTAACCTTTCGGTCTCAAATATTTTATGCTGGCTCATTCGTTATGGCTCTTTTTGACCTCCAGGCCCTGGCATCCTTAATGTTCTAAAACCAATAGCCAATATCACTTAGCTCCTACTGGGTTCATTTCTAAGAAATAATTGGTCATCATAGTAAACATATGACGCCAGCTGTTTTGCCCTTCGTTGAGTCCATGCGAACGATTGGGATAAGGCATCACCCGAAACTGCTTGTTGTGTTTGATCAATTCATTCATGATCAGTTCCGTGTGTTGGTAGTGCGCATTATCATCTCCTGTACCATGAATCATCAATAAATTTCCTTCCAGGTTTTTAGCCTGGCTGAGTGGAGCACACTCATTGTAATTGTCCAGATTTTCGGACTTTAGCCCCATATATTTTTCTGTATACAGATTATCAGTGTACAGGAGGTTGGCAACCGGCGCAACAGCAATGGCAGTTTGAAATACTTCAGGATATCTGAAAATTAGACTCAATGCCATCATTCCTCCGTGGCTCCATCCCCAAAACGCAGTTCTTTCTGAATCCACAAAATCCCATTTAAATGTTTCTTTAGCGCCCAGAGCAAAATCTCGTGCGTCAAGTACTCCTCCCTTTTTGTAGATGGCTTGTCTCCATTCCTTTCCTTTGAGACTTGGCGTTCCCCGAACATCCATCATGATGATGACGTATCCTTTCTGCGCAAGCATTAGATGATACATGTCCCAATAGTAACTCCATGAGTCATTGACTTTAGTTCCCGCCGGTCCGCCATAAGTGTGATAGATGACTGGGTACTTTTTACCTTCCTCAAACCCGGCAGGTTTTATCAATTTCCCGTCCATTTCCACACCGTCCGAAGTGGTGACTTTAAAGAACTCGATCTCAGGCAAATTCAGCGCTTCCAGCTTATCTATTAACTTTTGGTTGTCTACCAAAGTAGTGATGATTTTGTGATCTGGCAGGCTTATCAAATAACTGATCGATGGAGTGTTTACATTAGAATAGGTATGAATCGCATATTCTCCATTTGGTGCAATGTCGTACTTATTGATTCCAGCATATTCCGGAGGAGTGATACGTCGAATCTTACCTTTTCCGCTAGCAGCTGTTTGATATAGATAGCGCTGCGTTGGGTTTCCAGGAGAAGCATTGAAGTAGATGTTTTTACCTTTTGAGTCCAAGGAATAAAACCGGGCTACATCACCCTCGAAGTTTGTCAATTGGGTCTCCCCAGTACCGTCCATCTTTATTTTATACACTTGTCTCCATCCATTCTTTTCGGTCACTCGCAAAAAGGAATTACCAATAATTGGTTGATCATACATGGTCCAGGAAGCTGCCTGGTCCAGATTTACAATATCAATCCACGCATCGTCCTTTTCGGTATAGCACAATCTACTTTCTCCTGTAGCAGGATCACTAACGTACACATTCAACTGATTCTGCCTGCGATTTAGCTGCTGAATCAGCAGGTTATCGCCCACCCACTGCATTCTAGGCAAGTAGTTTTGTTTGGTGTCCCCAGGTATCTTCATCCAGGTGATCTCTTGAGTAGCCAGATCAATAGTACCGATCCTGGCGCTCGAAGGATCTTCCCCAACCATTGGATATTGAACTGGGATGATTCTTGAGTACAAAGAATCTGTGTTGTTGATCAACAAAAAGTTTTTGATGTCCGACGCATCCAACTGCCAAAAGGCAATCTTGCTACCATCAGGACTCCACTTGAAACCATCCTTGCAAAAAAGCTCCTCTTCGTATGCCCAATCAAACGTCCCGTTTATAATGTCTCTCGTGCCATCCTTGGTGAGCTGAGTAGTCTCACCGGTTTCGAAATTCTCCTTGTAAATATTGAATTCACTTACATAAGCTACCGTTTTATTGTCGGGAGAAAATTTTGCAAACATCAGGGAAGAAGGTGGTAGTTTTTTACCCAATTGCTTTAGGGACTTTGACTTTAAATCCAGCACCCAGTAATCACCTTTGGTATTGGTTCGCCAAACACGTTTGGTATTCGTAAAAATCAACATCCTGCTTTCGTCCTTTGTAAACTCAAAGGATGCAATGACCAATGGTTGATCACTTCCCTGTGGGGTGAGATCTTTGGCAGAAGCCAAAACAGTTCGGTTCTGACTGTCAGATGAGTAGGCAACAACTTCCTGAGTACCCGCTTCGTTGCGCTCAAGCTTAACAAAAGACTCACCACCATTGTACCAGGTAACAGATCCGAGGGATTCAGGATAAAAGTCCCCTGTAAGAAAAAGTTGATCAATCGTCAGCTTCTTAGAACTGTCCTCCTGAGCATGGAGAAGTATATGCGAAAGGAGTAAGAAGATCAATGTAAAAGGTAAGCGGTACTTTTTCATTTTGCTATTCAATTTAGACGTTTAATGGAAGCCAATGCTCCACTGGCTCATAGCAGTAAAATAATCAATTCTTTGAACTCAGTAGAAGTGCTATTACATTGCCGGAGTTATCCTTACATACTTAGCAAGTGAGTGTTTTTCATCCGGGGTTTGTTAACACTTTTTGGCTGCTAAAGGAAATGATCAAAGTCTTCCGCAGGCTCTCTAAAATCAGGTTTCCCTCTCTCTTTGGCTGACCCAGGTCATAGGTTTAGTGATATCTGTGAATTAAATTATGTAACAATGGATTTCGGCAGTAAAGCCGGAATACGGTATAAACTCTAAATAGCGCCGAAATGATCAAATTACTAAAAACCAAAAAGAAGTATGCCCTGGCATTGAAAGTGGTCGACGGATTTACTTTAGATGATGAGAATTATTGCGAACTATTGTTTGAGGAAAAACTAAACAAGGGTAACAAACAGGTGAATCTGCTGATCCAGGTGGACGAGCTTCGTGTGACCAAGAGCAGTATGCAAGCTTTTGTGAAAGATCTGTTCTGGATTTTGAGAAAGTATAAGCGTATTGGTCATTTGGCTATTGTGGCCCACTCCAAGGTCATCAAAGCATGGATAGAAGCCGACAATCTCCTGTTTAGAAACATCAAGAAAGGCCGTCATGAAATCTACTTTGATGTATCTCAGATGAAAGAAGCAATGGCCTTTGTGAATTCTCGGGGGTAGGAAGTCTCTTGGCGGAAGATAAGTGGGATGTTATTCAGCAAATAACTCACAAGCCTATGGGTTCAAGTAAACCGTTATCACTTCGTCAATTCCAGTAAATTCCTTTATTCAGCAATGTATCCAAGGCTACCGAATTACCTATTTCAGTAGCTAGAAGCTGGTACACAGTGTGCAGGTTGGTCGAGTCAAAATACAAAGTGTAGAGATATTTCAGGTAAAGACTTTTATTCTTTTCATATTCTGTGGCGAGGACCTTTGCATAAATGGAATCTCCTTGTGACATAGCCAAGTTGAGTTTCATCATTGACAGACCATTCCCAAGTTGATGAGTTTCAGGAATATCATATAGAGCATATAATGCTTCCAGAGTATCACCACCAGCAAGAGCCTCATCAGAAGCTCTAATCGCCCTGTTAGCCTGATGACGTTCATCAGAATATGCGTCAAATTTCGAGTTCAGTCTAAGAATGTTCACAATCTTCTCACTGTACCAAAGATTATTCTTGAAATAATAGAAATCTATTATAGCAGGCTTGTTATCAATTATCTCAATTCGGTACTTTATCAAGTCAAATCGTCCCTCAAATTCCAACAAGAGAGTAAGTTCAGAATGAAAATCAAAATGAGTTAAACGTAAAAAAGAAACCTTTCCGTTTTCTGAGTTCACCTGATGAATAATGTTGAGGTTCCCAGTCTTAATGACCATCCTCAAATCTTTCTCAAAAATGTGGTTAAAGACACTCTTCTGAGTCCTATTTATGTGAACAGCAACCCTTTCTTTAAAGGCTTGATCGTTCCATGTCTTATTGATTATTGAAAAGTCAAATCCATTAATACTGTTAATAAGTTCAATGGAAAATGATTCAATTTGGGCCTGCTGTTCAGGCGTTACCATTAGTCGATCCACTTTCTTTGGTCCAGAACAGCTAAATAGGAAAACGAGAAATATATTTAAAATAATAAACCTATACATGATTTAATGTCCATATATGCCCCTGTATCGAATACTTATCAAACTCCGATAAAAGTAGCTCATCTAATGTGACTGACCAAGGACTGCATTCAGCCCGCCTGAATGAATTTACTCAGCGAAAACATGATACTGACCTTGATAATTACATATTCAATTTCAGGCTCATAAATCCCTTGTATTCGATTCGTTTGCTATCCAGCTCAGAAAGTAATTCAGAAATCAGCTCGTGGATTTGTACCCAGTACGGTCTATTGTTAATCCAGAATTCGCTATTAATCTTTAAAACTGCTTGAAGTAAGTCTCCTTCATAGTAGTCTCCATCAGCAAAAAGGTTCTTCTGAAGTTCCTCAATTGCCAATGGCATTAAATAATCCAAACTGAAATTCTGTCCAATATTGATACGCAAGTCTTCAATTGTAAACGCGTTCAAGGGGATTTTTCTGAGTTCATGAGTTCGTACTACAAGGTAGCTATTGAAAGTGGGGTCTCCCCAATAGTCCTTTTCTAGGTTCTCTAGAGTTTTATATCTCCAGTTCGCTTGAAGTTCCATAGGTATCTGTAATGACTAACTTATTTAGGAGATTCATGATCCTCCCTTATCTTCTTATATCATTTACAACAAATGGGATTTGGATTTTTAGAGTCTCGGAGTTTGTAGTTTGCCAAGGTCCAGAAATAGAAACGACATCTTTGACTCTACCTTTCAAAAGGTTCAAACTTGCTTTGGAATGGTCAACTCTACTTAGCTTATTCGGCGAGTTTGTTGTTACAAGAAAAGTGAACGAAGGTTCAGAGTAATTAAAATTATCCTCTTTGTTGCGATCACCTATTTCTATTGATATTACAGCTCCATCAGATATATTCATAGTGGCAATGAATTCATAATGAGTATAAGTGTTCATATACATGAACGGAATATTTAAATAATCCAGGAACAGGTCACCTGCCAGTATATATCCACCCAATGGCTCTGTTTCTTTAGATATATTTCTTTCAGGAAAACCCAACACCATCCATTCGCCACTTACATCATCCCTGGCTATTCCTGCTTTTTCAAAATATCTCTTTCCACTTTCCAGCGTTGGCTTGTTTGTTGAAAAGTCGAATTCTGAGATCACCTTCTTGCCTTTCTTGTCAAATATTTTCCATATCCCAACAGGCTTTCCTTGTTCATAAGAACCTTCCTTGATAACCTTACCTTTATCATTTTTATAGGTCCATCTTCCTTCAGGTAGCCCATCCTTAAAATTTGCAGTTAGTTTTGGTGTTCCCTTGTAGTGATACTGTTCATAAGATCCATCCAGATTATTATTCACATAACTTGCTTTGATAATCACTTGCCCCTCGACATTTCTTGTTATCCAGGTTCCAGTTCGTGCTCCATCTAAGTATTGTCCCTCTTCCATGATTACATTATGGCATTTAAGAGTGTATTTCTCTTCATCGGTTAGTGTCTCGGTACAACCGCAGAAATCATAGTTGTTGGTTTGGGCTAAAGTTGTAAGAGATACAAAAGTGAAAAGTGATAGGAGTAGAGTTCTGTACATTTTAGTTGTATTGCTTCTAATTTTAAGCTTAAATCCGTAAGCTTGGTACGAATCACATAGACTTTGTTAATTTCTTTAAATCTATCTCTTCTCTACAGACTTTGCAAATGGCTCTTTAGTTTATGAATTCTACTGTTCCTCCCTTAAACTGATATTGTTGACCTTCCCATTAATTCTGTCCTTCTCCATCTAATTCAAATATTTTGTACCAGTAGAAAAATGCCTCTGGATTTGATTTTTTCAGTCTGTTAAGCCTTGGCCAAAAAGGTTCACCAATGACCCAATTTTTCATGATTTTGGGATCACCGTATTTTTCAATATTTCCTTTTTTCATTCTTATTATTGACGCTATGTATGCTGCCTTAGAAGCTGCAATAATCGCTTTGTCAATATGGAAGGTTTCCGAGAAAATAAATCTCGATACTCTTTGAATGCCTGTTTGTAATTCTGCAAAATCACCTATTCCTTCAACTCCTCTGCTAACGATGCAGAGTGCGGTCTGATAAATATCTTCAAGTACACCATCAATCTTCTCTTCACATTCGCGGTACTTAAGCTCAATGGTGGCAAATGATTCGAAAGTGGTTTTTACTAAGTCACCGTCTTCGGCTATATCAATTAGATTACCAACATCATAGAGCTGCTTTAGTATTTCCATGCTCATGCTCGTTTTTCCTTTGAAGTACGGAATGCCTGTGGTATTGGGCGCAAAAGCAGTCAGTTTGTCTCCTAGTATATCTTCTTTTGATGGAACACTGACCCTGATAGGATCACCATTCGAGACAATGAATTTTGAATCAATTGGGATTTCTTCAATCTTTTTGTAACCTACTTTTTCAAAAAGTATATCTAGTAATATGCTTTCCTCCTCAGCTTGCGTTTGATGAACAGGTTTATAGAAGAACTTATAATGAGCTTTTTGGATACTGGTTGCAACTTTCCTTTCCTGAAGTTCAAATCTGGTAAACCCTTGAGATTCTAGTAAGTCATTAAATGTCTTCTCCAGATCCTTAGGCTCTTTTTCGATGATTATATCAATGTCTATGGAAAGTCTTTTTGGTGAACCCAGAATCAGCATCAAAGCAGTTCCTCCTTTAAAGACAAAATCTAAATGCTGCTTTGCTAATCCCTCAAGGAGAAGTAATGCCCGAATTACCTTTTCAACCAATATCTTATCTGCCTTTCTATTGGCTGCAGATACTTTAGTTATCCAGTCTATATTGAGTGAAGCTTTACTTATCATTTCATCAAATTATTGGCAACAAATCATTAATGCTGCCGATATCTAGACGTTTCATTTAAATAGTCATCCAGTTCGGATTTCTTTCGCCTCCTACTGGCATATCTGAGCATCTTACTTTCACTTATTGCGTATTTTTCAAATGCTTCTTTAAAAATCTGATCCATTTCTGCCCCTTGTTGAGCACTAAAAATTTTTGGGTCACAAAAGATGTCAACCAGCATTTTCTCTATTGTTACTGTTGTGACTCCTTCTATTTCCTGTGTTGGCGACTCAGAAACAAGAGGTTTTACAATCCAAGGTTCCTTCTCGTCAATTAAGTATCTTCTGATAAGTTCAGGAGAAGGATCCATATAAACTGACACATTTTTGTCTTTTAGGAAGTAGAATAAACTTTCCATTCCGTCTTTTTCAACTTCTATGAGTTGGTAGAATCTACCAGGTTGATGAAGCATAAACTCATTTATTACGGAAGTGCTCCAGATGCAGGGTGAAATAAAAGGGAATTCTGCTTTGAGCTTTTTGAATAGTGAAATTTGCTTGTTTGTTAATTCCGGACAATAAGTTCTTCCCGTACCAAGAGCGAATTCTCCACGTCCAATTCTGCTAAGAAATCCATCCTGGACAAGATTATAAATCCTCCAATTGATAGTTGTTTTCTTTAAATCTGGTTCTTTTAAACGATAGAATCCGGTTAATTCTCTGGTAGAGAATCTTAAATGATTACGGAAATAATTCCTTAAGTCGTCAATATGAAGTTTATCCTGTGAGATTTCTAAGTGATTTAGTTCAAATATACGAAACTATATTTTGGCATCAATACTTAATTGCTGCCGATAATTGGATATTAAATAAGGCAGGGAGATTTAGCTCTTTTGTTTTTTTTGGAGTTGCAGTGGTAAAATCCAAATGTACTAAAATGTGCGATGGGTCTATGTCACGGTATGAAATCCAACGCGCAGATATGGCGAGTGGCCAGATCAGTTTGAAATGCGGTTTAGCACATAACCGATGGTATGAGACATTGTCATTCTCCTATTTTCAACAGTTTGTTGTTCCAAAGCTCGTAAAACTGGGGTTGACCAACTAGCTGCCTGTATTCTATATCAATTTTCTGTTTAGATGGTGGGTTCAAGACAATGAGCCTGCTGTTCGGTTGAATCAAAAATCCGAGAGATGAGCTCAATGTTCCTACCAGTTCACCACTGTTGATCCTAAAAATAGCAATCATTTGGCATGGACTCCCACAATCCCAAGACACATATTTGTAGCAGCTTCCAATGAAATTATCGCTTGTTCTGAATTGGGTCAAGATGTTCGTCTTGATATCGTTAGGCAGTTCTGCAAGTTCTCCCCACGTTATCGAATCAGGAATAGAACCAAGCTCGCATTTAATGTCAACCGGATATTTCTCAAATTTGTATGTGTTCAGCAGTTTTGAATAATACTCCTGCTCAGTCTGTCCAAAAGTCAATTGGAAGATTGATATAAAAAACGCTATCAGGAAGACTCTTTTCAAGTGTAGAAGATTGTGGGTGCCGCCTAAATCATACTTAAGGTGGACTCTTAAAAATTTCTATAAATGTATCGGATCGCATTAGGCTTTGCTACTAGCTCAGTGAGCTTATGGATGAAGTGTTAAAAGGAGTATTATATGCTTCCAAGGAATCTACCAATATATTCATAGTTCTTAAATTTCCATACCAACATATAATGTCCAGCTCCATCGCTATTATATGATCGAATCATTATTGTTCCGGTTGGTCGGTTATGTAAAAATAAGAAGGTGTTCCTTCTGAAGTTGAAGAGATCAAAATATGCTTCTTTTGGAAAAAGAATGGTTTTTCCGTTCATCTGAAATGTTACAGATTTGATGCCTTCCCTTGGCATGTATCCATCTGTTCCTTGTGGAAACTTCCCATCTATTGTTCGGATATATCCATGTTCACTTCTTACTATTTCATGTTTTGTGCTGTCGAAATCATCAAAGACTATTTGAAAGAAAATAGTGTCATTTTGTGCGGTCAAAATTTTACCATCTTCCGATAATTTTGGACGAACTGGTTCAGACAAATAATCTAAATCCTGAATTCTACTGATGTGCATCCATCCTACTTTGGATTCTCTTCTTTCAGGATACTATCTGCTTACTTTTCTCCAATTCGGAATAGTGTCATAATCCAAATCCCAAATCTGGAATATTTCATCATCATAGAATTGACCTACAATCTTACTTTTTGTCGAAGGTTCTTCTCTTAAGTTCGTATATCCGTCTGGATCTTTAATGGTTCCAAGCCATTGACTGTTAGCATCCAAAGAAAGGATGATCAATACAGTAATGGTTAGGGTTCTTATCATATCCTTGTAGTTTTCGGGAAATCTCTCTAACGCCTAAAATGAGTATGCGCCCCAGTTGCTAGAAGCATTAAAATTTCTTGTTTGCACTTTCATCTCAAATGGCTCAGTTCGCATATTCATTTTAGTATTTGGTGTGTGTCGTTTTTCTTTTTCGTAGGGTTCTTTTTTTAGATTTCTGTTTGTATTCGGCAATGAACTTGCTGATTTCCTCTCTATCTTTTTCAGTCAGAGGTTCACTTTCAATTATGAAGTCTACACCTTTTGGTTCTTTAATAAAACTCATATTCTACGTTTTAAAATATTTATCTACCAGTTTCTTTGAAGCCTCTGTTGGAATTATCATTTTATGTCCTCCAAAATGATAAGCACCTAAAGTTGCTTCATAATGTTTGATCAACTTGGTCTTAGCTGTAAATGCCACAAAACCTTCATGACCAAGCCTAAACGAGAGTTTACAGGCATATGCAACCAGATTTCCAGGAACCCCTTCGTAAAGCTTGTCTTCTCCTATGTTGAACGGTGCACTTTCAAGCAAGTTCATATATACATGATCACTTTCAATAGTTACGCTCATCAAACCTTGAATCACCAATGGGTTATTAACGATCGTCAGTTTGAAAACTTCTCGAATGTTATCCGCCAATTCCGCACTCCAACCAAAATTCCACCCTGCCTTCTTAGTTATGCTTTTTAAGTCATTTTTTGTTAACTGAGAAATCTCTGTTTGAAAGCTGTCTCCTGAAATTCTGTTGCGAATGGAATTTGTTAGGTCGTCTATCCAAAAATCAAGTTTCTCTTGTTTCCTACTCATCTAGTAAATTTAACAATTCTGGATGGGGAAATCTACTTAATTCTTAGAACCAAACTTGTTAAAAAACTTGCTCCTTCCATCGTCTGAATATACATAAGGGTTCGAAAAGAGTTCGTCCCAGTTAGCTAAAATTTGAGTTAGATCGACCCCAATGAATTTCTCAAGGTCAGCTTTGTTCACCGATATTGAATATGTTGTTCCTTTGTACGGAAGAGTGATGTTTGTTTCTTCCAAAAAGTCCATTTTTCTTAACAGTCTTACCGAACCATCGACAAGTGCCTTCTCAATTGCATCACCAGATTCCCAATAGGATTCGAGATCGGACTTGGTTAGTGAGGATTGTGGGTTGAGTTCCCTGTATTCATTATAGTCTTTAACGTATTCAACCGTTGCAACACCTTGTTCAAGAGTCACGGTCTTAATTGAGCCACCTGCTCTAAGTCGTGAGGCTTCAGCCTTCAGTTTTTCAAGTTGTTCGTTCGCAGGATCCACAACTGTTTGTTCAGAAGTATTGGCCTCCTTTTCTTGTTTCGTTGTTCCGCAGTTTGTCAGAATTACGCTTCCGAAAATGACCGAAAGTAATAGTGATTTATTCATGAGAAAGTCAGTCTTAAGTTCGCACCAATGGCACACAACAAAGTTGAACATAACCAAAGGTCATGTTACTTCATATTATCATTTCCCTAGACGTTTTTAAAAACATATATCGAGAAACACCTCTCCAATTTAACGGATTTATGCTTTAGAGGCAATTATAAATATCGGACGGCAAGGCAAGAATCTAAAAAATGTCATCTCCTCACACCCGAGTTATGTATCCCTTCGGCAGTGAGCCTTAGAGAATAAGTCTGGGAAATTAGGATTTGTCTGAGTGATTTGGTAGCAGCTTGTAGAGCTGGCTAGTTTTAGTCTCTGAGATGATGGTAAGGGTG
>Ga0070728_10000338_pt1 | contig 100192 bp, 73 predicted proteins | sample tdDd471_FD_66723 | JGI IMG/M metagenome (GOLD analysis project Ga0070728, IMG submission 66723) | Marine sediment microbial communities from the Atlantic coast under amendment with organic carbon and nitrate - tdDd47.1 | ecosystem: Environmental > Aquatic > Marine > Coastal > Sediment | place... | reverse complement strand
CCACAAAACCGGAGGAACCGTTCAAACTTCGCCCAAGAGCCTCTTGAAGCGCAATTCGAACTTTACCGGCCCGATCTTGGCTTCCGGCGAAAGCTACAGCAAATAGTGTTTCTTTTTTCCCGTGGTTGTCGGTTCGGACGTCCCTGTCCTTCCCTGATTTTTTTAAACTCATCACCTACAGCTGCATGAAACTTCGTTTCACGCAATTGGGTATTCAGAGTGTTTTATTAATATCCTATCTGGAAGCTATAGAAAAAGAAGGAGTCCAAAATGAACTCCATGAATTTACTCTTAAGCGCTATAAGGAATACACGTCATCGCCCAAAAGATCCAATACAGCCCTTTGAAATTCCTTTTTCTTCAGAGATTCATATTCATTCGGTTCATCAATGCTTGGTAAGACTTCCCATAAGTAATCCTCTGCAGATTTGCCTTCTGCGTCTATCTGATCAGCACTGAATCCATTTAAAATCAACCATTTGAGAATCTCAACCTGTCCATCAAGATCTAATTGCCTCGAAAAAAGTACTCCTTTAAATGCCTCAATTCCATTATTATTCATTGATAGAAGGAGCCCATTCTTGATAAAGGTATCAGCAATCTGAATATACCCATCTCTCCAATTTCTTGTGAGGAGAAACCACGTATTATCATTGGAAATATCTGATAGTGTGGCTCCTTCATCAATAAAGTACATTACTACATTAATCAAACCTCGCTTTATTGCAAGTGCTAGAGGTGTATCTCCCTTGGAATCCTTAGTATTTAGTGTTTCCTGATCAATATGGTATTTGTCGATATAATCATGATGATTAAGCACCAGAAGATTAACAAAAGAAATGTTATTAATAACTATCTCATAATTGGTAATTTTATCAGAGAGTTTTACAAAATCTTTTGGAAGAGCATTTTGTGCCATCCAGTAATATATAGGGACATAGATTCTATTATCCAAAACTTCGAGATCAATATCAACACCATTGTTAATCATTTCAATCTTGACATCATAGTTAAAAGGAGAAAAAAGAATCTCTGAGATAATCTCTTCATTATTCTTGATACAGTCAAATAAATCAGAGTTGATGAGAGTCTTAACAATTCTCTCATTTTTGCTATGGATGGCATAGTTAAATAAATCAAATACCTGAGAGTCACAGTCAATTTGAAATGAATCTTCATTTATGATTTTTTCTACAGTTTCTACATCATTATTTTTTACAGAATTTACTAATTTTTCAATTTGAGTAGTACAAGAAAAAATTGTTAGTAGAAAAACAGATATAAAGATTGTTTGTAATTTCATTGTTCCTCCTGAATTAAGTAAATACCTCGAATATCTTCTAATGTATAATCATTACTAGAGCCCTGATATGGATCATGATACTCAAGGCCACCATTTTCTGACCATCCAGTAATATTGATGAAGTGTTTGCTACCATTCTTGGTCTTTACTTCTCCAATAATATATGCGCTATTATCTGCACTACCACCAAATCTTTCAATCTCACTCTGGGCTGCATCAGCATTCCAGATTCTATCTGCACTAAAATCCTTTCCAGTCATATCTTTTAGTAAAGCAGTGATTTCATTCGAACCAGAATAAAAATCTGTACCTGTATATAAATCTCTTGAGAATCCAAAATAACGATCTGACATCGCCATTGATTCTACAGAAATGGAAGGATCAAATGACGATTCCCAAGCTTGGCTATTAGCTTTGGAATTCATTCTCTCATTATTCCCAATATTAACAGCTGCAGTAAATAGACATCCGTAACGACTTATCGTATTTGAAACATACCGTCCTTGTGAAACATGGAAAGAAGGCAATCCTCCAGGAAATGAATTAGCTGTTGCTGCTGTATTTTGAAAAGATCGTGAATGAATATTTTGTATTACCATACCTGATGGGTCTCTATAATTGATCGGATTGTTCCCAGAATAAGAATACCAGTTCACAGATTCAATGATGTTAAATCCACCTCGCAAGTTCCCATCACCATCCATTGGATTCACCAACCCAGCCCCCGCAGGATCCACACTCATCCACCTGCTCGTCATCGGATTCTGATACCTGGCGCTCATATAATAAAGCCTCGTCTCTTCATCCCACTCTTTGGCGGTAAAACGGAATGGAATCTTATCAAAACTATCCGATGAATCTTCAACCCACATCTCACCGTACGGGGTGTATTCAATATGCTCAAATACATCACCCTGGTAATCGGATACAACATTGGCGCTTCCAAGGTGGTCTCCATGATAATAATATGTATTGATTATTTCATTACCAGTCGACATATCATCTTCTTTATTCAATCTGGTTGCGATTCTGCTCTCTCCTACAAAGATGTGTTTGCTTTGCCTGTTTCCATCAGTTTCAGCAGAAATTTGCCACATGCTGTTAAAGTAGAGCGTCTCGCCTAATGGAGAGTTCTTCACAGTCCTCTCTCCGGAAGAATCATAGAGATATTCCACTGTATAATTTGTATCGGAACTCTGTTTCAGGCGATTCTCCTCATCCCAGCTGAAATTTCTATTATAGACATCATCATTATCGTCAGTACCGGATCTGTCAAGTCCAAATCCATAACCGGTCCATCTCAGATCTCCGTCGCTGTTTAATCCGGCACCTCCTGATCCATCGGCTGGAATACTATGGGCGCCTTCCCTTTCTTCAGTAACATTGCCATTGCTATCATAAAGATACCACATATTTCCTATTCTCTTAGCCTGATGGGGCTTATCATCATAATATTCATAGTCATAATCATAATTCAGATTGCCATATCCCGATCGTAATGGAGTGAAGAAATGTCTGCTGTTTTTATTTGTCATATTTCCTAAGCTGTCAAAGGTAAAATCCTGGGTATAAGTCGATTTGTAATCGAGTGATCCGTAAGGGCTGCTTTCATAGACTCCTTCAGCTCCGGTCAGTTGGTATAGATCATCGTACTCATAACTCTGAGTAGCTCTATATTTTCCACTATCATTATCTAAAGAAGTAATGTTACCTACTGAGTCAAAATCATAGGTAATATTCTGAATTTCATTTCCAAAAGATCCGATACTGTTCAAGTTCCTCAACCATCTCCTATCCTCATCATAATCATAGGTAGTCTCGGTGCCATTGCCATAGCGGATCAGGGTTCTCTGCCCGAACTCATCGTATCCGATCTTTTCAATATAGACTGTATCTGTCCCTTGACGTGATCCAGTTACAGATGTAACCTGCCCTCCAAAATCATAATCATAAGTTACAATTTCTCCATCGGGATAGACTATCTCTTCCATTCGTCCCAGATAGTCGGATTTATAGCTCATGGTAGCAGTTTCTGTATCTGCCAGTGAGGTAAGACGATTTAGAGTTCTACTGACCTGGACAATTTCGCCCAGTTTTCCATAGATATTACTGACAGTCCCTGATTCATCGGTAGTACTCAGCAATCTCCCCGAACCATAATCAATACGACCAGCTTCACCATAAACCATAAAAGTGTCATCCATCACCGTATAATCGATTTTAGTCAGTCGGTTTAATCCGTCATATTCATAGCTTATTGTCTGGCCGTTTGTTCTGAGATTATTGTCGGTCTTCTTAACCAGATTACCTGAGAGATCATAGCTTGATGTTATGTATCCGGCATCGGGGCTGTTCACAGTAAGTGTTCTTCCCAGCAAATCATAATTAAAATTGATCCTATTATTCTGGAAGTCTGTTACTTCAAGCAGTTCTCCCATTATATTGTAGCGATAGCTGGATGATGTCAGGATCTTACCCAAACTGTCTATTTTTCGGATTTCATCTATGGTTCCACGGATGTTTATATATTTTTCAGTTACATTCCCTTCAGGATCTGTTGAAATCATTACCTGCCTGCTATTTTTTATGGAAAAATCATTTTCCATTATTGAACTGTCGGGCAGCTTGACAATACGGACTCTGTCCCGGTTATCATATTCCTTTACTATGGGCCTTATCATTTCAGTTAAAGGCGGAAGTTCAAGTCCCTGGGCAAAATTGTTCTGTCCTTCCTCTACCGGCCGACCTTTATTGTCATAATTGACTCTTCCCGAGATATTCCATCCAATCCTGCTGGTTCCAGATTTATATACTTCGCCCTCTTTTGCTGTCTGAAGAACCCGTCCCAATCCGTCTGTAACAACAACTGTTCTCATAACCTTATCATCGTTTTCATCATAATTGAGTTTATTAAATGTTATAGCATTATATGGGAAAAGTGTTCTGTTGTACTTGTAGGATACTGCAGGAGTCATGCCTTCGTCATAAGGTGTTCTGATCTCAATCAGGCGGCCGAAATCGTCATATTTTTTCTGCTGAATATTCCCATTAATATCGGTGGTGGTAAGATCCACTCCAAGCGCATAATCCCAGGTTATTTCAGAATAATAAGGAATAATTCCCATAGAGCTATTTCCATTTTGAATTCCCGTGACATACTTTGAAATCTGGTTATCATATTGATAGGAAATCTCCGATCCTCTCGGTCCTCTGATTAGTGTGAGATTACCATAGTTATCATAATCAAGTGTGTATTCTGCTGAATCAGAATTTGTAAAAAACTGTCTAAGAGAGATCATATTTCCATGTAGATCGTAGTGCCCCTCCCTCCGTCTCAACAGTTTATCGTTAAAATTATATACCTCTAGTATTCGGGGTAAAGATGGTTGATATCCTATCAAACCGGACAAATTCTTATAGTCTATTGACAGATAGATATTATCACGGGTATCGGAACTGATACCGAGATCTCTCATTTCTATGATATTCCCATAACCGTCATAGTCATATTCAATAGTCGTTCTAATATAATCGGGTACTCCTGTCTCATATAAACTTGTTGTTTCCGATATTAAAAGTGGAGTATAGAGAGTTTTCGCATAAGAATAATTACTATTATAGGCATAATTACTTATTTTCTCATGTAGAATATTTCCATTCTTATCTTCTGTAGATACAGAAGAGACTAAGTCACGGGAAAAATAATCCCGATTACTATAGCTAACAATCTGTACTGATAGATCAGCAAATATTGTTCGAACACGACCGAATCCGTAAAATAAGCGCTCTTGTCTGTTGTAGAACCCATTTTCATACACATAATCAGTTGAATACGAGTGGACACCGTCCAAACCACTGCTTTCAAATCCATCATTAATAGTTACAGTGGATAGAACATAACGGCTCTGAGGCATATCTACAGTATTTCCTGTCCTATCGAAATTCAGGTTATAACTCCCCCCTGATGGAAGGTGTATTTCTTTTAAGAGACCTACTTTTCCACTGTTATTCAATTTTACCTGAAGAGGTTGCCCGGGGATTTTCAAGACATGATCCGGTAGTCCGTCACCATTAATATCCATCATGGACAAAGATGACGAAGTACTCCCAAATGATCCGTTTACTCCCGGTGTTATTGTTAGAAGAACAAAAACAATAGGGATCTTGAACGTAATTGACGCACCCAGACTAATGCTGATACCTTTGGAACTGCTAATAACATCATCAACGGCAAAAGGCTGCCCGTATTCGCTGAACGCATACTCTGAACTGGTGGGCAGACGACCTCCTGCAGGTCTATCTGCCGATTCTCCGCCTACGGAGGTTCCGGACATACTGCCCGAGGCTTGCAGATTAGTTAAATCCGATACGACCAGAGCTGTTAAATCTGACAATAACCAATCGGGTCTGTAGATTTTGACCGTCTCACTGGAAAAAGTATCCCCCAGATTGTAACGAACGAGGAAAAAATTTGTATTCAGTTCTTTAATCACATGATCGGGAAGTCCATCACCATTCATATCCATCAGTTGCGCCATTGTATTATTCGAATTCACATTGAACCCATAAGAGCCGCCGAGATCTACCACTCCCGCAGAACCGCCAATCGAAAGACTGCCGCCAAAAGAACTGAAGGTGGAATAATTCAGCCCCGAAGACCGCAGATAAGAATTATCAAAGATTCCCGCATTCCAGAAAGCTAGATCAATGGGATTGCTCCATGTATAGCTATTGAATCCCAACTGCCCATTATTCATCCTCACATTGACACTTTCCAATCCGTTTCGATTGAGCTGATCAACTAGTCCATCGCCATTGATATCGGAAAACCCGATCTGGTTAATCGAAGCTCCAATACTGCCGGTTATGGAAAAACTAATGCTTTGTGAACCGGGATTAACGTTAACGGAATAGATTTTCCCATCTGCTTTATAACTATAATTCTGAGTCCCCTGTGAAGCTGATGCGGATCCGCCCAGAGCAATACTCCAGTTCTGATTTTGAGATAATTTTCCAAGAGGAAGTGTAAATGACCTAACTGGAGAAAAGCCGTTTCCGGTTCCGAGCCTGATACGGGCCGAACTGCTTCCGTTCATAGCTGTACTAATCAGATCAGGGTATCTATCGCCATTGAGGTCCATCAAGCCGCTATACTGCCAGGATTTCCCTATATTAGTTCCTACAGTTGCTCCAACGCCGGTAAAACTGTAACCACCGCTGATATCTACTGCAGAACTTTTTGATTTATTCAAAAAAGGAATTGTGTCTTCAGACCCGGTAACAGAGCTGTCTGTTGTAGGGATTTTGTAGAATGTATCTCCCCCTTTTCTCGAAGGATGTAATAGATCTCCATTGATATAAGCTACAAAGTCAATATTGAGAATCTGACTGCTTCCACTATCATCAATCTCTGTTTTATTATAGGAACTAACTGGTCCGATTATGACAGTTGAATCAAGAGTTTGATTAGTCTCGTCATCCAGTTTTATTTCAACGACTTTCTCCCGGTCCTTATTTTCCAGATAATTTCTATCTGCTGTAATAAACAAAGGAGCTTTCTGTTCTGATTCATCAAGTTCATCCTCTCGCCCTTCATCGACTTTCTGTTGATATTCCAGGTAATCTGAATAATTTTTATCTGCCATATCCTGATATAAATTGATCAGACCTGTTTCATCCCATTCATAATGGCCATTCCAGATTCCATATGACCAGTTTCTATAACCGCCATAGAAGGGATCTATGTAAAAAGGAAGTGTCCGATCTATTGTTAAATCAATAAAATCATCACCAATTCCCAGAATATTATAATCTATTAAATTATCTGTGTTATAATCACTTTTCGAATCAAACTGCGGAATATATAGTTCTTCTATAGAAACAAAACCGCTGTTATCCATATCAGGAAATAAAACCATGCCTATCTCCCGCCCTGCTTCCGCTGTGGTGAATCCGGGAACAATATCCAGATAAACTTCATCTCCATCAGCTATTACCGAATCAACGGGAAGGAGATTTCCTTTCATATAAACTATTTTCTTCTCCATATTCTTCCAGAGGAAAATATTGTTTGCAGAGAAAAAATCATATATGATATTTTTTACTTCATCTGTAATGTCCGATTTAATAATATATGAATCTCCATTGGATTCAAAATAAGGGAAAACCTCAACATGGAAGAGATAATCTTCCAGAATAGCGATCAGCAGATCTATATTCGTAGAGGATAAGTCATTTTTTACAGCAAAATAGGATATTCCATTTTCACTGTCTGAAAAAATTTCAAAATATGAATTCCATATAATTGATCTTTCCTGTAAAAAGGCATCCAAACTGGAAAAATCCGAGTCTGATAATAGAAACAGATCTTCAGAGGCTGTGAATACTGTACCGGAAGTTTCAGTCAGGCCATACAGCGTTTCCAGAACAATCAATATCCCCTTATCAGTTACCGTCCGATTTATATCAAAATTCCCGGTATCTGTATTTTCTGTGTAAAAGGGTTGAACGATTAGTAAATCTTCCAATATGGATCTAAGTAATTCCCGGTTTTCAGATGTTATGTCATTCTTGATGGAATAATAGGAAATATCATTGGGAACATCATCATACTTTTCAAAAAAGGAATCCCATAAAAGAGAATGACTCTGCAGAGAATTGTTCAGTTCTGTAAAATCAGAGTCTGTCATCAGAAACAGTTCATTGTTCTCATTAAAAACCGAACCACTGCTTTGTGTAATACCATAAAGTTTTGCAAGGACAAGCAACCTGTTTCCATCACTGATCTCAGAATCGATTTCATAATTACCCGTTTCAATATTTTCCGAGTAAAAAGTTTGATATATCCGCAGATCTTCAGCGCTTAAACCAGAGAGCATCCCGTTATACAATCGTTCTGAGATTTCATTAATACTGCTCTTAAGCAAAGATTCATTATAGAAGGCATAATTGTCAGCAAGAAGTGCTGATAACATCTCATTGTAAAGTGCCGGAGAGAGGACTCTAAAATCATTTATACCGACTACAGTCGAACCGAGAACCAATTCTTTAATTCTTCCCTCATATGCAGATCGGGAAATATTTTCAATAGCATAGTCTTTACCTGAAAGTTTTACTGTATAGTCAAAATTTTTCAACTTCGTAATAAAAGAGAGAGAATCATCCGTTTCATCTATTACATAAGGTTCTGGATAGTTTACACCACTGCCTTTATAGAGAATGTCCATTTGACCTTCTGGGGTTTCAATGGTTTCCACAAAAATATTCCCATTGAGATCCATCATTCCCGGTGATAGTAGTTGATCTGCCGCATAGAGACATGTGTCCATTATAACAGTGTGATTCTTTTCAATTTCACTTGTATTTAAAATATCTGGGTAGATCAGGTTCCCGTCTAACCATGAAAATCCACCGCTTCTCAGTTTTTCAGCATCACTCCATTGCGATAGATAAGCCTTTAAAAGATTAGGATCCCCTTCGGGCTTTCTGATAAAAATTTTTTTCACAACAGAATATTCATAAGATTGGAAAAAGGGTAAAAGTCTGTTATTGAAAATTTCAGGATTTTCTACATCATAGTACGAATTATATAAACTGTTTCTAATATCCAGATACTGATCTATAGTGACCACTGTCGGAATAAACATATTATGGAGAAATAACTGTTTATATAGAGAATCATTAACAAGATCTTCCCAGTTATCTTTTATTATGTAATATAAGTAATCTTCACCATCGTCAACTTCTTTAAGATGCCGGGTATACAATGGAGCGATCTCTGGAAAAGGCAAAGAATTATTTATCTGAATTTTCGGATTCAAAGCTGAGATCAGATCCATATTTTCCATTAAATCAATCGTTTTATACTCTACGGTTGTCTGCCAGTTCACATCATCACCGATCTCCAGGACACCCGGGTCGAGATGAAGATATATTTTGTCATTCCCTGTTACAGAATATGGGTCGGGTGTTGTCGAAGTTTTGGTCTGTCCGGTCTGAGAAAGTCTAATTGTTTTGAATTCATCTTTATAATATGTGCGGCAATCGAGGCCATCTCTACTGATTTCAGCAGAAAGGGCCTGAATTTCGTGACTGACTTCGATAGTTCCCGATGCCGGTGCAGTCCATCTTCGCAGAGGATCTTCTCTATAAAATGATTTTTTAAGATCCGCTATTTCAGCTAATTCTTCTGCTGTCGGTACTACTGCAGGCAAGGAACCGCTATTATTAATTACCAAAGACTGCGGAATAAAGGAACTACCATTGTTCATTTTGAAAGAACTGCTGCCCCTCTCCAGTTGATCGACATAACCATCACCATTGAAATCAGATAGCATAGTCTTTGAAGAAGGCCAGGAAAACTGTCCTGTCACAGAGACACTTGCTCCAAAACCATTGGCACCGATACCGATTGATGTTCCATGCTGCCCTGTAACATTCATATTGGAATTCAAACCGGAAAATGATGTAAATCCGCTGTCAAAACCTGCCCCGTTATTCAAATAGGTTTTAAGCTGTTTATTTTCTGTCCAAGCATAATCGGAGAGACCGTCTCCATTAATATCCGCCATAAGTCCCGTATTCATACCACCGGTGTAAGTATAACCACCACTAATGGTAACTCCGGCTATGCCGAAAAAACTAACACCTGTAGTCAGACTGGCTCCACCGGTACCGCTGATTGCAGTATTCAGATTACGAAAGGGATCTCCCCAGTTTTTCGTTTCCTCTCCAAACCCTTCATATCCGATCCCGCCTTCTGCATTGTTTACCGGCAAACTGTAATATTCAAAGTTATAGCTGTAAAACTCATTATCATTTTTATCCAACTCGGCATATGATTCAAGTTGAGTCTGGCCGAATTCATTGGACTTATAATTGAAAACATAAGAACGGATTAAATTGTCATCATATAGTATCCTGACTGTTTTTAACCTTTCAGCCAGCTTTGAAGGGAATTTTCCTCTTGAATCAATTCTTCTATCCATTCTCGATTCTCTTTCAAAATCGATTCTGTATAGTCCTTTCTCAGTTACACCCACACCATGATAACCGGAATAGATTATTGATTGTAAATAAGTATATACACCGATATTTTCATAATCATAATTATATTCTACAGTATTACCGTTGGGATCTTTGATCCTTGTCAGATACCATGTATAGGTTTTTGTACGATTTGATCTGTTGGGACCAATCCACCCTTCATTCTGCCCATAAACATATACCATTCCAGATTTATCTGAAACTTCCCAGTAGTCATATGAAGAGCCTCCCCGGACCCAGTATATACGTTCAAAAGAACTGCTTTTCCTCGGTTTGTATAAAGATCCCTTTGCATCATTGTGAATAAAAACCAGTTCTTCTCCCCGATGCATATAGGTATCACTCCCTTTGTATTCAGGTAAACCGAATCTGGTATCGATGGAAATACACGGAGTGGAGATGTTAAATCCCTTTCCCATCCAGCCATTGGACAATTCACTACTATATGAAAGAGCAAGAGAAGGAGTCGCACCGCCCCTTCCCTGAGGAATTTTAAGTGGGATATTAAAGGAGGCATCACCGGTTTGTGACGGTTTCAATCCATCTAATCGTGGAATTCCGACTCCAGGATTGGCGACTTTCAATTCTTTTATGCTATTGGGATTAAAGCTGATGGGTGAAGGTCCTTCGGGTAATTGAAGTGTTGAGTTGATCATATCTGTAAAATGATCTGTATAGCTGGTTATTGTAAAATTTTCCCTATCGATGCTCTCTCTTTCCAGTTTTTCCCATTTATCGGATTTTACATTAAAAAACCATGTATAGAGATTTGAGAATGCCGCTTCAGATTCTGCTATTTCCGGACTGAAAGGCATTGTAATTTTAATTTTTGATTTAAATTCTAATCCATCGGGACCAAATCTATAAGCAACGGCTCCTGCTGTAACATTTGACATACTCTCCTGCAGCTCTTCTGTTGCAAAGAGTTTTTCCATAGTGAGAGTGACATCGTCTTTTAGAGCAAAGAGAGGTATATCCAGAATAATATCATCAAATACAACAATTACTGCTTTATTTTTTAGTAATAACTGAGAGAATATTTCCTTTTTTACCGGTTGATCTATCAATTGATCATAATATAAATTGGATGTCTGCAGAGCATACACTGGAGCCATCTGAAAAAATAAAATTGAGTTTATCAGAATGATATTCAGTAAGTTTCTAAGTATTGACATAGCTGTTCCTTTTTTTAATGGACCTGAAAAATTATTTCTACCGGGATCTGTGGGAAGTTGTCCAAAGGAGATATAACTGTAAGAAAACCTGAGCTACCTGACTGATGGAGTGGTTCCTCATTATCAGTAAAAACAATTTGTAGAGAATTATTTATATAAAGAAAAAATTCTTCACTATTCCGATCAAAGGAGATTTTGACTCTATTCTCCTGACTGTATCCGTTGACCAGGAAGTTTGAATAAGTCCATGGGACAACAGCAGTAAATCGATCTTCTATGACTTTTCCAATTATAAATTCCTGATTCTGATTGATCATTATAACAAGCATTGTCTCAATAAGAGGATCTCCCCTTAAACCATGACAGAAAATCAGCCCATATCCTGCAAGATAATTGCCTGACACTTTATAAAGTGAAACATCAAGCTGAGTAAAAGGTATCTGATTTACAAGTTTTGAAGCCCAGAATGTCATCCCATATGGTTTTATATATTCACTCTTATTTGTAACAAATGCATATTCGCCAGCAACTTCTGTTTCCGGGAAAAGCGCAAAACTTTCTACTATTTCCGCAACCGTATTATCAGGGCTGACAGGATCCATGGAAACAGAAGGAGAACATGAAGGAAAAAGAAGAATAAATACAATTATTGCGACAGTTAACCATTTTTTCACAACAGTATTCCTTATTGAATTCTAATAAGTGAAATTCGATAACTAACAATGGTACCACCGGCACCAATCCCAGGGAAAAACTTACCGGTATTAGGAAAGATTTTGAAACGGAAGTCTAATTCACGATCTGAATCGTTCCTTATGGTCATTTCCGCATTATTAATAACAGGTACTGAAGGATGCCCCTCCAGATAAAAATCAAAGTGAGTATCTGTTCCACCTGAAGGAGCGGGATTTAATTGTACGAGAACTAAATAAGCAGTCCTCCTCGGAGGAACAGTGACATGATACCAGTCTTCATCGAATAACCTATCTCCTGATAAATTCTGATATCCGAATATATTGGCAGTTAAGTCGGAACTCAATAAGGTTGAGTTCTCTTTGATATCGTTGTTTTCATAAGAATCTGCTTTTGTTAAACTCAAAATCCCTAGAACTGGATCTGATTTATCAAATTCTCTTCTCCCTCTTACTTTAGAAAGAGAATAATGGTAGATATTTCCGATTAAACCCAAATCATCAATATATTCAGAAGCAGTACCCCTATAGACTTCATTGAAATTCAAAATCGTACTATCAAGAGCCCGGTATAAGACATATTCATCAGCTAATTCATCGTCATCCCAGACTACTTTTATTATTCCCTCTTCTGAAAAAGAGAGAACTTCAGGTTTTGAGATCAATGGGTCAGCAACAGGTCGACTCAATTCTTGGAGTAAACCATCTGAACAGGAGAAGAGACAGATTGTCATTAAGAAACGTAATATTTTATTCATTATTGTGCACTTCCTTTTTTATAGATCTGCTATGAATAAGAAGTGAAATTTCAGTTCGGAAATTCACCTGTAGAGTTTCATAAAAAGTGAAATCAAAAAAACCCGATATTCCAGCACTGAAAAAATCATTGAATTTATAGTGGTAGGCTAAACCTGTAGAAAAGCCGAAACTACTCGAAAAATTTACCGATGGATCTGAGTAATTTCTTCTTTTATCGAGAATGTCCAGCTGATAAAGTGGAGAAATAACCATTGAAAATTTGTGTCTATTAGTTAAATTCAGACATAACTCAAGAGGTAAAAGCATTTTGATTTTATGCAAATAAAAGGATTCAACATCATATTTATTTAATGCCATTTCATAGAGAATTGAAAATCCAAAATGGAAATTCAAAGACCAGTTTTCCGTTTTCAGGATATCTGTAAAAGGATTAAACAAGATTCCCGAACGGACAGAAAACAAAGAAACAGTTACACCCCCCCAGAATCCGTCAAGAGGGATCCAGTAACCAACAGTTATAGGAATAGTGAGAATACCCTGGAGATTTGAATCATCGATTTTCTCATATAATCCGAGTTTCTCTATAAGATAGTTATTTATTTTCGATTTTATATCCAAGACTAAACGATCTTGTTGTATGGTATTATCACTTGCATAGAAAACAGTTTCGATTATTCTACTTCCATGATTATACAATCGGAGTTCGATTGTGTTCCTTCCTCGATCATTTTTTAGAAAGCCATATATAAGATATTCAACACCCTCTTCTTCACAAAATGATGATGCATCAAGCAGATTTGAAACTTTTCCAGCTCTTCCTCCTGTAAAATCGAGGTAAAAGATACCCTGAGCAATTTTCTGAGCGATTTCATTACCACTATAAAAAAGAACTTCTTCAGAATAAATCTGAAGAGGTGCTATTGAGATAATGGACGCTGTGATTTTAAATGAGAATATCAGTAATAATGAAGCAATTAAAAAGGATTTTAACTTCATTTTGAGTTCTCCATCTTTTCCAATGTTTCATCAATCTTTTTATTAATGTTTCCATAAGGCTTTTCCGATTTCTGAGCCAGATAAAACTGCTCTAGAGCTTCTTCATAAAAACCTCTGTTGTAGAGAGATATACCATTAAAATATAGGACTTCATAATCATTCGGATAAGAATGCAGATAGGATTTATAGCTATTGATTGCCGCGTTATATTCTCCCAGCTGGAACTCTATCATACCTTGAGACCTCAGATATTGAAGATTTGTTTCATCTTCAACATATAACTGCCTGTAAATTTCTAAAGCCTGCTCCAGGTCATCTTCTGTAAGACTGATTTCTGCCAGGATGAGTAGTGAATTTTCTGAAAATTGTTTGTCATACGTATAAAGATCTAATTGCCCTTTGAGATATTCAAAGTTCCCTATATTTTCAGGATCAGATTGATATAGGCAAGATAAATAATAATACCAAAGCTCACTATCAAATGGATAGAGAGAAACAGCATCCTTAAATATGCTCAGAGCAGATCCGTATTTCTTCTCTGAATAAAGAGTAAATCCTTCGTTAAAGGCTTTTTCAAGAACAGTTTCCCTTTCCTGAACATTTATTACTGGTAAATTATCGATTATATTTTCATTTTTGGTGGATTCTATTACATTTTGAAATGATTCATTTAATAGATCTCCCGAATCCCTGATTACTTTATGAGTAAGTTCTATTTTGCTTTTAAGATTTTCATGAATATCACTTATCTGTTCTGAAATGAGAGTATTCTGTCTCTCATTAGTATTAGAAAGTTCAAAAATCAGCTTTGAAATTTTGCTGAGATCTTCATTATCCTGATGAACCTGTCTGATTGTAGACTCTATTGATTCAGTCTGGACCTTTAGATCTCTTTCTGACTTCAGAGCAAAAAAAATAATAGCTATAATCAATAAAGAAAAGAGAACATATTCCAGAAAATGAAATCCACTTGTTTTATCCATATACGGATATAACTATTGAAACGAGCTTATTACTTCAAATAATGAATTAAATTTACAAAACACCATCCAGATGCAATATGGGATCCCTTTTTCAAGACAATTCCAGAGCTGTTCCCCCGCAGCCCGGCTACTGCCTTGCATTTGTATACACACAGAGCGGTTCACTTTATAGAGCAATTAGGACTAGGTTATGAGAATCGAAAATTTTACTGAAGCGAGAAAGCATTTAAAAACAGTCTTAGATCAAGTTTCATTAGATGCATGATTATACTATTATTTCTCGTAGAAATGCTGATAATGCTGTAGTAATGTCTTTAGAACAATTTAATGGGTTATTGGAAACCGTGCATTTATTAAAAATTCCTTCTAATGCTAGGCATCTTGCGAATTCAATTGAACGATATCGCTCTGGTAAAACTGAGGAACATAATTTAATCAATGATCAGAAAACTAACTTGACAAAAGATTCTTGGTCAGATTAATTTATACGGTTGATAATCTAATTTGATAATTGATATAATGGTTTTAGAACAATCGCATTAATCATATTAGTAATGACATGTATTCTGCTTTCTCATCTGCACTGGCAGAATAAATGCTAATAAAACATAGTAATACTTTTTCATTATTTTTGTATAAAATATGAAATTAAAAATACAAATTATTCATTATTAACAGAATATTAAACCTTGTGATATATTAATATTGGATCAAAGAATCAAAAAATTGACCAATTTATACTCCCCAATTTATAAAAGGAAAGATTATGACCAACTTCAAAAGAAACATTTACATTTTTCCATTGTTGTTAATAGTTTTAGCTGTTTCATGCAAACTGCCATCATCAAACGATACCCATGATGAAGGTTTAATTAAAAAAGAATCCTTCGTCACGATTCCGGAATCAACTATTCCGATTGATGACTACATTGAGGATGATATAACCATTGGTGATAGTCCGAACGAATTGAAAATACCTGTATCATCAGAGATCACAGATCAATTAGACGTAGATGATATTATTGCCATGAGTCCGTCTGCAGAATACAACTCAGGTCTCTTATTGAAAACAACATCAATAATAACGGAAAATGATAATTTAATTGTGACTACCGAAGAAGCTACTCTAGAAGATGCTCTTGAAGATGCATATATCAATTTTCAGGAAACATTGACTCCGGCGGAAATATCAGGATCAGAAGCTGTAATGAGCGGAGTAATTTTTTCTGAAAATAAGGGTAGACCGGCTAATGAAAGGATTGTGTTGGAAAGTGGAGTCAATCTTCCCTTTCATTACGATCTCTTCAATGTCATTCTATTTGATGATAGTGGAGACGATGACGACAGCGGTACATCCGGTCCCATATCGACAGAGGGCAGAATCATAGCGAATGGATCGATAGATCTTGCCCTGGATATAAAATTTGAAACTGAGATAAAGAATTTTAAACTAACATATATAAAATTCGAGACTGAAATTTCTGAATCTGTCGATCTATCGGTTGATTCCTATATAAAAGCTACGTTAACGGATATAAAGAAAACAATATACACGCATACATTCAAACCAATTACGATCTGGATAAATGGATTTCCCGTAGTCTTTACACCAATAGTTTCCATAAATATCGGGATTGACGGCTTTATTGAAGCCTCGGTTTCTGCAAGTGCATGCCAGTACGGCTCTGTTATGAACAGCCTGAAATATACATTGGGAAATAACCAGTGGACACCGGAGAAAGTGATTGATTTCGGATTTGATTACGATCCGCCTTCAGGCCATTTGAAATGTCAGGTGAAACCATATGCCGGACCTTCATTAGACCTCCTGCTCTATGGTCAAGTCGGACCTTATATCGGAGTGAATGGTTTTCTCGACTTGAATATCGATTCGGACCAGGATCCATGGTGGACTCTGGACGGTGGTGCTGAAACATATATTGGCATTAATCTCGAAAAGTTATCAAAACGTCTAAGCGATTTCGGTATTGATGGTATTGAAGGGAGATACTCCTATACTTTTCCTCCTTATATAAAGCGTATAGCCGAAGCCGGAGATGAGTCAATCGGAACTCCGCCAATAGCGGATGCTGGACCGGACCAATCCCTGAACACAAGCGATACTGTATATCTTGACGGGACAGGAAGCGAGGATCCCGACGGTTCCGTATCCGATTTGTCATATTTCTGGCAGTTTACATCAAAACCTTCAAACAGCAGCATTACCCTGAGCGATAGCACCTCTGATACTCCTTCTTTTATACCGGACAAACCCGGGACATATGTTATCAAGTTAAGCGTTTTTGACGAGGATTCCAATATGGATACCGATTTTGTATCCATTTCAGTTGACACAGCACCGAGTGTACCTGAAGTCATATCGATAGTACCTGCAAGTAATGCTTCCGGTATATCGCCCGACAGTAATATTCTCATTACTTTCTCGGAGGAAATGAACACCAACATCGCAAACGGCAATATAGATATTCTTAACGGTTCAACATATCTGCCATTTACCAAATCATGGAGTGGAAACACTCTTACTCTCAACCCGTCAAGTAACTTTGCCAATAGCAGCGTAATTAATGTTGTTATTAAAAAGCAGATTGAATCAATTCTCGGAATATCCATGTCATCTGATTATGTTCTGCAATTTACAGTTAAAGCTCCTGATAACAATAATCCTTTAGCCGTCATATCCGGTGACTTTACTGTTAATGCAAATAATTTAGCAACCTATAGCGGAGCCAATTCTTATGATGATGATCCCGGCGATGATATCATCTCATATCTCTGGTCGTTGACAAATCCTTCTGGCGTTGCTGTCTCTTTGACACAGAATAACACTCAAACAGTCAATTTCACTCCTGTAATGGAAGGGACTTACCGGCTGAAATTAACAGTAACTGACAAGTTTGGAGCCAAAGACAGCACCACAGAAAATATAATTGTCGAGTTCACTCAAAGTGATTTAGGAGTGATTGAAAGCATTTCATCCAATCGCACTTCACCTGATGCATTGCAAGATACGTTATTTACTATCAATATATTTAATCCTACCAATAGTTCCAGAACTTATACTGTCAATCTTGAACAAAAGGACTATTTTACGGCTCCGGTACTCAGTAAGAATATTACACTGGCAGCAGGACAAAGAGGTAACGTCATGTTCAATGTCAAATTTTTTGATACTGTTACTTCGGCCAGCCTTGGCTTTACGCTCAAAGATAATGCTGGAGTAAAAATCACCGAGAGTTCTTCCCAAAATTATTCAATAGATAATATTAATCATCTTGATGATGAAATATTCCTTAGAGATAATTTTGAAATCGGCAAGTCAGAGACATTGGAAATCAATTACGTTTTCCGGGATGCTGCAAATGTGCAAACAACGAGGGATGTATTTATTTCCTTTAGAACCCATTATCCCTCTGTTTTCGTATTAGATGTCGAATGTAATTCGGATATTGAAACGACCAAATCGTTGGAAGAAGAAGAATATGATTTCTTTAGGCTCGACGGAGAAGATTATTGTATCGAAGCGGAAATAATCGATAGTGACGGAGCATGGATTTATGTCTGGGCTGCATTGCAAGCTGATAATGAATCAATCGTTTTATCCGATGATATCGATGTTTACCCCGGCGAAGATGCATTCTTCTTTCTAAAAGTTCCAGAGGGAGTAGTTCCCAGAAATATAAAGCCTATTGATTATATGAATGATGGCGATGTCGTTAGAGGATGGGACTCCAGCTGGTCGAGGGATGAAATGGATACAAATATACTTGGCAATTCTGATATTTACAAAATTGAATTTCCAGTACCTTCAGGAGCGCAAATCGGACAATCCTACGATTTCTATCTTGAGTGGGATGCCGGTTCAGGTTCCTATTCGCAACTGCTGAATATTAACGTTGTAGATTATTATAGATAACCAAGTCATAGTACAATAAATAAGAGGCAATGCATTTCAGTATTGCCTTTTTTTATATTTAAAATTGGAAGACTCAGAGGATATAAGCTAGTTTAAACCAACAAATCGGCCTGTAATTATAGCATGCAAATGATTTTTAACAGATATCTTGTTCTCATTCGGCTTCGAATAGGTCAATACGTTCAAATCCCGACTTTAAGTTGTTGATCTGTGTGCTAAATAAGCTTAGTTCTTGGTATGCGAATAAAATGATGAAATTAATATAAAGCTCTCTGCACTTATAGAATTAGAGAAAACAACTAAATCTGAAATTATAAAAAAAGCTATTGCTGAATATTATGATGCGCACTATCAGATAAAATCATTACAATAGATTCTGATTATTATATTTATCGAACAATTCAAAAAGAAATGATTGAGATTGTTTTCCACTATCACTTCTATTTTAAGGATCAGAAACTCCGTTAGCCAGAATGGAAATCTCTAAAATATTCCCTGACCTCAGAATCTTTTATTAAAGATGAGAACAGGTATATTAGAAATCCGACAGGTATCATACAAAAGAAAAAAATCAGAATTATCCAGAATAGATTCTCCTGAGGAATAGGGATCAAAACAAAAAATGTGGTTCCTGTATTTAACAGAATTACAATACCAACCACAACCAGATTGAAATAGTATGCCCCTATCTTCCGGTTGCGGAGATAAATTATATCTACAACCGAAGCCGCAGAAAAAAATAAAAATATAAAAGATACTGGGAGTAATTCCTGAGAAAAGCCAAATGGTATTGTAAATAAAATTAACATAGGAAAAGATACAAAAAGTAATATACTCATGACGATCAGACTTAGAGTCACAGGTACCGGCCGGTTATTATCTCCTTTTTTTATTGGTTTATCAGAGAACATACGAATGATCCGGCTTAACCCGAAAAGGATTCCGATAATCCATGCTAAGAAAGATGTAAGAAAAAGAAAAAATTCAATCGGGATCATTACAAATTCTCTAAATCTGAAAGATACTTCACTACCCTGACTATGAACCCTGAACCGCTTTGGCCTCCGGTCTAATTCAATTACAATATCATCGACCATGGCTTCCGGTTCAAACCTTGCCTCCAGACGTGTCAGATAAATCTTTATATTTTCCGGAAAGGAACTATTCATCAGTGGTCTGATCATTTCCTGTGCAGAAAGTTCCCCGCTCCACATAGTGGCCAGTCCTCTATTCCCGGTTGTCTCCCTGATACAGGATTTTATATATTTCTCAGGATTCTCCTCCATAAGCTGATGTCTGTTATATTTCAGGAAATTTGTCTGAAAGTTAGAAGAAGACACCGTACTTCTATCAATTACATACAAAGTTATCGCAGCTTCCCCGACTGTACTGACAGAGGAGATGTACAAGGGAAAAATCATACGGTCATATTGATAATTGATTGTAAGTGGCGGAAGAAACTCGTTTTTATAATTCCGTTTATCCGCCGGATTAAGTTTTACCGCAACAAATGCCCAGTTTTTATCAATATATGAATCCAGGACTTCTCTCGCTGAACTGCTCACATTATAGTCATTTTTCCGAAGCCAGCTTATCAGATCTGAAGCTGAAGATGCTCCGAGGATACTCACTTCATAGTGCTCCAGGGAGACTTTTCCAAAGACAGTTACCTTAGATGCAGACAATGTATCAGAATCTTCCGCCCCACCTTTGTTGTGAACTAAAATTCCTCTCTGATGAACTGTATAATTGTGGTTATCTTCGATTTCCAGGTTATAAACTTCGATCTTTTCATTCCGGCTTGAGACACTTGAAATAACCAGGTTTTCATTGATCCTACTCTTTAGCAGGTCTCCCTCTATAAGGTCCCGCGCTTCTACCCAGCGGCCGGTTTCGGAGGGGATATGTTCCTCTTTCCGGATATCCTGCGGCAGAGGCCGGGAGTAAAGCCTGTCTCCCTGCAGAACATAAAAAGGATGGTTGCCTGTAGCCTGTATTTCAATTGATCCCATGTTAATGGTGATCATATCCCCTTCATAGAATTGAGAAAGTCGCTTTACTACCTTTTTCAGTTCCCATTTACCGCTAGTCATATTGTATGAAGTAACAGAAGCTCCAGGATCTAGAGTCTCAATCGCAAGAGGTCCGCTCTCAGTAAGAACTTCCATTCCTGCAGGAAAGCAACCACCTGACGAAACGATTTGAGGAGAGGATATTTCATCGAGAAATTCAAAGGCTTTTACCCCCGATTCGCCCGATTCTCTGACATTGCGAATATCGGGGGGTACGGGAAAGGGAATTATCCATCCGAAATCTTCACCATTGCCGGTATAGCCGGTAGAGATAGTCATACTGATATCCTTGCCGTTTCTGATGATAATGGCACGCTGGTCGGCGCTTACCGCGACTGATTCGATGCTGAAATATCCTCCATCAGCAATAACCGGAATTACAGGAAACCATATCAGTATAAAGAGATACAATAACCTGTTTAAGCCTTTTGCCTTCTTCATAGTCACTATAAATGATAGATCCTCTGCATTATAATTGCGATAATTAGAACATCATTTTAAAACGAGTATTCAATTCAGATAAAGAGCAATTGCGCAGAGAAGCTTTGAGTAAGGTGTTATGGAATAATCTGCAGCCCTGTTATTCCGCCAGGAAAACTTCCGCTTCAAGGCTCGGATTTATCGGTGTAAATTCCTCACTGGAATTCTGACGAAGAAAATCCACTACATCATCTATAACGATATCGTGTCCAAGTCCTTTATAAGTAATGAGCTGCACATTCGGCGTAGCTTCTAGATAATGCTCTATAGTGTTCTTCCAACGGGTCTCCAAATCCTTCCCGAGGCTGTTCCAGACTTTTTGCGGTTCTTCATTTCGATAAAGTCCGGCGGATAAAGTGGGATCGCTCGTATCCTCGTCACCCCAATAAATAAAATGAGCAGTCTTTTTCCAGGCTTCTCTATTAAAGGATTTATTTGTGTATTTATCTATGTCTGCCACACCTAAAGGAAAAGGCAGGGTGACGTTATTGTAAACAGACGAAGGCAGCATTACGGTCGCCTGCAATCCTCCGGAAGTATAAGCTTTAACCAATTCGGGATAAAACATAGTAAAGTGGCTCGCGAAAGCCCCGCTGGCAGAATAACCTGTAAGAAGTATTTTTTCTTCGACGGCATTTCCTGTTTCCCGCAATACCAGTTCCCGCGTATCGTCAATCATATTTAAAAGCTGCCGGTCAAGCCGTTCCATCGGCCCTCCGTCAACATTCATAGCAGCGCTGGTCATTGCATGGGTATAGACCGGAATATCATTACCCGGGCAGGGGAATATCGGAACGAGCGTCGGTACCCCCAGTTTTCCGGCGACACGGCCTTCCCATCCCGCTTGTAAAGCACCATAAGTATTTTCATCGTGTATGCGGATACGATTATCGAAAACACCTGTATTATTGGGAATTACCAAAAGATGCTGGTTGGACAAATCCCAATTTTCAGGAATCCAGATATAGGCATCATAATTATACCCCCTTGCAGGATTTTTCAGGAGCTTGAACAATTTGGGATTTCCTTCTTCGGATATATAGCTTATCTGTCCGCTATGTTCATCCAGTAGATCTGAAGATCCGGAGCCAAAGTGAAAACGGTAAAACTTATCCGTAGGTGGGACATCGGCGATAAATTGAAGTTCCCCACTCATGGACCTGACATCTGAGCCTTCGCGATCGGCATACACCCACCCGTGCACCCAACCCTGAGTCTTATCATCGACAACGAGATATGCCTCCTCATAGGCGCTGTTAATCAGGTATTTTCCGTCTGCAGGAAACTTCCCGGTTTGAACGTATAAGGAAACCGGGATTTCGTCAGAAGAGGTAAAAACCGTCCAATCCGTATTTATTAATCCTATTTCCCTGTTTTCGGTTTCAGATGAGTCTAAAGAGATTGTAACTATCGGATTTTTTAAAATTTCAGGATCTATAATGTCAAACGCATCCATAACAGATGAGGGCATATTCATTGCAAGGCTGATCTCTTTGCCGTATATGCCACTGGTTAGATTTAATATTCCCCTGACAATGAGTTTCCCATTGCGTGGATCGTATATACCGCCAAAATCAATCCAGGTTAAAAAACTATCACGGCCTTCAAGGTACATATTCTTTGTGTCTGCAGAAAATTGTAATTTCAGACTCGGTGAGTCAGCTTTTAACTGATTATGAGATGGAATCATGGAGCTTCTTATTCCGATTCTCAAGTCAGGATGTGTACTGGAACTTATCTCTAGCCACCGGTCCTCTTCTCCAAGGATATCTCGATGAACTATTTCAGAAGAATCAAAATCTGCTTTATTCTGAAATGAAAGAATTTTAGTATCTATGATAAACCGGTAGGAACTCTGCCCTGGAGTCCCATCAATATTGAAAAGAGAGAGAGTCCCGTATCCGCTTTCGAAGGTATCGGTTTCAATATTTATGTTTCCGCTGATGAAACGTATCTGGTTTTCGGCGATCCATAAAAAAGCATCCCCGTCCTCCCTATCAAAAGAATAGCGGCCGGCTGATGTTATTTTTGAGGCTTTAACCATCAGTGACGTATGCTTGGAAAAACTGGATTGAAACAGTAAATACTTTTCACCATTGCTGTTGTGGTATTGAAACCGATCAAAGAGTATGTCGGCTCCATTGTGAAATGTTGTCGTGCCGGGCATTGTCGCACAGGATGTGAGAACAAACAGCATTGTCGCAGCCAGTATCTTTGCAAACAGTTTCATATAGAGCCTCCAAATACAGATGTTTCTAAAATATCATAATGCCTGTTTCAACTTCTGTCGACTATCAATCAGCCGATGATACTCGCATTCCAGTTCAACCAGAACTTCGGGATTGGCTTCGAAATGATTGCCTCTATTTATTTCCTCAATCATATCCAGGTACAATTGGATCTTTGACTCGAGGTTTTCTATTTCTTCGTTCATGGAGAGTATTATTGACTATTCTGATCATTCATATAAGTAATTATTTCATCTGTTATATTAATTTTATCATCACCGTAAAGAATATTGCCTGAATCAGTTGCACCGTGTATCAAAATATATCCGTGTTTTTCCCCATACTCTTTCACCGCCCTGTTTATAGCATCGTAAACAGGTGTCATTAAACTCGATTCATATGCGGTGATTTGTTTATCCACCTCCTTCAGGTAGATATTGTATTGGGCGATTTTCCCGGAAAGTTCGTTATTGATAGAGGGATTATCAGGATCTTTCGTCTGAAGAGTTTTCAGCATGGATATCTCGCTCTCCCGGCTTATGACCTCTTCCTGGAATTCTCTGATTTTAGTTACAAGATCTTTTTGGATATCAATTCCTATTTGGGAATTACTGATTAAAAGGGAGTTGTCCACATAGGCGATTTTTTTTTGAATTAATTGGAAATATCCCAGAATCAGGAGTGTAATAATTATAATTATACCAGTAATCAGTTGTATGTATTTCCAGGTGTTATCACTCAATTATTACATCCTATTCAGCATAGCGGCCGTAGAGCCATATCTGCACATCCGCATTATCATCTCCTCCCGCGGATTTAATGCTTATTTTGTGACCGGCAGAGACGGTAACACCACTGGGAAAAGATCTCTGATATGTCTCTGAAGCCTCACCATAAACTATGGCAGTTCGTTGTGAGTATGATGCATTTTCATCAATATGCAGCTCATAACGAGTATCACAGCCTGCACCTTCTTCATCAAAGGCAATAATCATACCCATGATTTCGACTCTAAAGGGTACCACGTAGTATTCGTTTTCCCACCCGCTCCAGGATTCTCCTATCAGGCGAAAATACTCGCCGGAAACATTAGGCAAACAAAATTTCGGAGATCGCCATGGAACTCCATGAAAACTATCTCCTCTTATTGTTCCGTTCACATCCAGTTTATCAGCTGGACTTGTTGTGCCTATACCGATATTTCCATCGTTATTGAACATATCACCGTCAGTAATGTCAAAAAGCGAGTTCAAAGCATCGAAACGAGCATTCAGTAATGTAGCAGTTATCAAATTCCCAGTCGCGAAACCTGCTCCTCCGTTAACTGGGTCAGTAATTTCAGTTCCCTGCCCCCAAAGAGTCGCTGCTCCTGAAATGAATCCAAAGATAAGAACCATAATTATAATTTTTTGCATTTTATTTGCTGCCATATATAAACTCCCTTTTACCAACATTTGGGTATAGTCGCTCCAAGTACGGAAATACCCACTATTCCATTCTCTGTCAAGAAAATAGGATAAGATGAACTCGGACAGACATTACCCATACTGTCCTTAAATTTTATATATATTGTTTTTGTTTCTTCGAAACCTGGGGCGATAGTCCATTCTTTTTCTGTGGTATAAACTTCCCAGTCTCCCGTTGAAAAATCAGAATCATTTGACAGAAACATCTCCGTGACAGTGATTCCCGCGAGGTTCTCTGCAAAAATATCAAGGGTTACGTCTGTATAGTTACTATAACCCTTTCCAATATTCTCAACTATACTTCCATTAAATGCGAGGCTCGTTGGTGCTGCGATTTTGTATGTAAACACACCTTCGTCACTGTCATTTGACTGTATGGTCACATCGATCTCTTTTGTTCCAGGTTCGGGAGGGGGGTCAAAGTCCGTGGTGAAATTCAAAGTAAATAGTTCGCTGGATTCCGGTTGAATAATATTTTCCTCCAACGGGATAAGAGAAAACATCGATGGGTTGACACCACTTATCGCAACTGAAGCAGATTCTGGAAGAATGAGAACGGCTGTTTTTCCTTTATTGCGGATGGTAAACTGAAGAGTAGTTGATTCCCCTATCAAAGTATTTTCAATGGTAAGAGTATCGCCTGACTTAATTTCCTGATCATTGTACAGGACAGTGACCTCAGGAGACTGAAGAACTTCCATCAAAGCGTTCGTACAGGCAATAAATAACACAGGAATTACCGCGATAAGTAACAAAGCTATAGCGAAGGAAACAATTTTTTTCATTAGTCCTCATCCTCCCAGACCACCAGATCAGCCGAGTTATTTACATTTGCCGCCCTGTCGCTACTCTCCACATTCCCTTCGATATAGGCAAACTTTAGGGCTAATTCAGGAGCTTTTTCCTTGAGTCTGCTATAGTATTCCATGGCGTCCTCGCTATTGCCGAGAGCATGATTTGTCCTAGCCAGACAGAGGAGAAATCTCGAATTGTCCGGAGAAAGGGAGTATCCCCGGCTATAGATTTCCAGGGCTTGATCCATCTCTTTTTCAAGAAAATAGATGTTTCCAATATTCAGCATTGAGGCTATATAATCTTCAGCTTCTATGGCTTTGTTAAATTCGGCCACAGCCTCATCGTAAAATCCGTAGCGCGCATAGAGCACTCCCAGTTTATTAAGATATTTTGCAGCCCCCCGGTTTTTTTGGATTTCAGAATTGATCAGTTCCAGCTGGGGCTCCAGTTCGCTGGAAATAAAAGAGGACAGTTCAGAGTGGAAGGCATTGATAACATCCTGCCGTAGGGGAATTGTAATTGCACTATTGGAACCGGGAAGTCCAACCGGTTCGTATTGCTGCCAGGCGGAACGGATAGGGAAAAATCCTGCCAGGCCTTTTGAGTCGTTGTCCCGCCATTGTCTGGCTCCGATTTCCCAGGCTTTCATAAAGGATTCTTTCAAGGAGGTAATTTCCAGAGGGACCCAGGCCTCTCCTTCAGCGAAGATTAAATTATCACAGCAATAGAGGGTTCGAATAGCTTCTTCCTGACTGATTCCCAGAGAGAAGGCTATAAAAATGTGGCCGGGCACTGTCACAAATGCCGATTTAATCCCCAAAGACTCTAAAAGGGCGGAATTGAGAATGGAAAGATCATCGCAGTCTCCCGCTCTGTATTCCAGAGTCTCCCTGGGAAACTGGAGGTAATCAATAGCAGTGCTTTGAGTAGAAAGCTCCGAATAGGATGTATTGGGATCAACAACATAAGTCAAACCATAGAGGGAGAGCGCATTGTGGAGGGCCATGCCCTTCTGCAGATTTTTATTGATGGACGACGACTCGTGATCCTGAAGCATACTTGCCACATTTTTGGAAAAACCCATTATGGCGGGATCCTTTGCTGTTACGAATGCCGCGGCTCGGCGATCATCATCCCAGGTCATGGCATTTCTGTACTGCATTCTTATTGTATGTGAAAATACATCGGAGTATTTTACTCCGTCAACGCGGTAACTCAAAGTAAGCTCTGCGGCAACTTTTGTCCCTTCGGTAATTTCAAGGACGGAATCGTTAAAAAAGACATTTATATCAATATCACAGGTTTCTCCGGAAACCATCGAATCGGGAACTGTACATCTTTTCGGAGTATCCATGTACTGCTTTACAAACAAATCCAATGTTATGTCCGTGACCTCATCTTCCCGGGGATTCAGCAGTATGGCCGATCCCGCGGGGTGGTCATCGTAGTATTTATAAAAGACAGGGAATATGGTATCAAATTCCAGGTTGATAAGTTTGGGCGGCATTCCTTTAAGAATGGAAGGCCCCTGATTATCGGGTTTATCCTGAATATGGTATGTAACTCCCGCAGTGAAGGCAATGCTGGTGGAGAGCCCGATGTACCAATGAAAGGAAGCGTTCAGATTGAGACTTAATGAAGGAAGGATGTTAAATGAAGGACCGGCAGTAAGAGCAACTACAGGGATCCCGGCATATACCTGTTCTGCATCGGTATCCATAGCACAGAATGAGTATCCCGCCTCAAAAAGTCCATTAATGGAAAGCCATGGGAAAAGTGTGTAATTGACTCCGGCTCCGGCCATCAAAGCAAATTTCAACAGATCCTGTTCTTCATCACGGACATTCCGGACAAATTTAAAACTGCCCGAAAAGATAAAAGGCGAGAGAGTTTCAGGAGTAAAATATGCGGTTATACCCGTATCCAATCCCGGCATAAAATAGAGAGAACTGGTTCCGATGGGGAGATCAATTCCCGGTGAAACATTTAAACTGACAAAACTTTGGTAATCATTGACTTCATCTGCAAAAATGGAACCTATGGCTATAAAAAGAAGAGATAAGAAGACGAAAATATAATACTTTCGCATAGAATCCTCAATTTTCCATTTAATGTCTATTGATGCCTTTTTTATATATATTGATATATCCTATAAGTATATATCGAATAATGAATTAATCAAATTGATATAAGATATTTCTCACCTCTCAAAACTCGTCACTTTATACAACCCACGGGAAACGGGAACCTTGATAAAATAGATTCTCTGATCTTCAAATGAAGTACCGGAATCGAGAATCACCGTAACTTTTACAGATGTGTAGGGATTCTTGTTAAAATCATAGCCATCAGCTCTCCTGAGAATATAAACTTCGTAAACGCCTGTCTCAGACTGATCATTCAGATATTCGTCGGGTCCATTGGGATCGTAATAATTTGAGAAGAACAAACCGCCCTTATTTGATTCCATATTATCGTAGAAAATGACTTCGCCCGATGGCTCTACAATTAAAAGAGATAGTTCTTCGTAGGTGTCCCAAAGAGCTTTTATTCTTATGTCGTGCTGCCAATCTGCAGGCTGTGGTTCTATCCTGAATGCCGGTTCAAGATCGTTTATACCATTTGTAAGGATAAGATAATCGAGATAAACACTGAGCAAAGGCCCCCCGATTGCGTCTATATCATAATATATCCGATTAATAAAATGGTGCTGCATTTGGGGAATATACTTCTCGAGCAGATCAATAGCCTTGTCTCTTTCCCCCGTCTGTACATAAAGGGATGTCAGTTCGATAAGCATTTTATCAGTTAATTGATCTGTCACTTTGTATGATTCAATAATGTCTATTGCACTTTGTAAGTCTCCGATGCTTTCATAATAAAAAACAGCAGTCAGCACCTGCCTGTTCCATCCGTACATGGTTTCTCTGATATTGGATATGATCCTGTCTGACAGATCCAACTCCCCGTTCTTATAAAACCAATGAGCAGCCTCGACAAAAAAAGTAGAAGAGACACCCAGGGACTCCCTTTTTTTCAGATATAATTCATATGCCCCTTCGGCTGTGAGAAAATCTTCACTTTCAAAATTAAAATATTCCGTCTGTTCTGCAAATACATTGGAAGATCTTCCATTTCCGAAAGAGAAATCCCCAGGCGAACCACTTTCCGATTCCTCAACGGACTGAGACATTTCCTTATTATTGTGAACGACAATTCCCGACAGTCCCACGAGATAGGTGTGATCTGTATCAACAAGAAAATTGTAAACTCTCAATTCATTAACCTCTTCCATGTCCAGGGAGAGAAGTTCAATAGGATTTCCCGATTTCAGAAGAATTTTGTCACCTGGATTCAGGTCTCTTGCATCTACCCATCGCCCTGTTTCAGGTTTATTGATTTCTGAAGCGCTCAGCTCTCGGGGTTCCGGCCTTGATGAGAAATTGTCCCCTGAAAGAACCAGAAATGGATGGTTCCCCGTTACATGTAGTGTTTCATCTTCAAAGTAGAGATGAAAAAGGTTCCCCGTATATATAAATGACTGGATTTCAGTAACTATCTGAGTATTAAAGTTGCTCGTAGAGGGATCATAACTGAAAACCAGATCCCCTGCTTCAACAGACTGTATCGGTTTAATTCCCTCAGTTGTGTGAACTGGTGTATTTTCTATAAAACAGCCCCAGTTAGGCTGAAATGGTTTTTCAGGAAGTGAAGAAAGGGCAAAATCCATTGAAAAATATTGATTGGATGCTCTTCCGGGAGAGATCTCCCCTTTATTCCAACGAACATAATTATCTATTAAAGTGACAAAGTTGGCATTCGATCTCTCTGTTTCAGTATCTTTTTCTTCGAGTAATTCTTCATATTTTGAATAATCCCATGGAACATCACCGGGAGGAATAATCCCCCACCTGACATATTGCTCGGGAGTTTCCAGAACGAGAAGAGAACTGTAATCGGAAACAATATTGTATGACGATGCCAACTGAGCTGTAGGGGTGTAGGAAGAATAACGGAAATGGTAGTTTCTCTGCAGATTCTGCGCGACTACATAGAGATAATAATTATCAATCAAAGACATGACTTTTATCTCGCCGACCAGAGACTTTTTATCAGCTTGAGAGATCTCTCCATGGACAGCTGTCAAATTGTCTGAACTGATTTCATCAAACCAGTTACTGGAAGCGGTATCTAAACTATCTGCATATAGACAATTTCTGAGTTTTCTATTGAGCAACTCATCAGTATGGTCTATGACATTGAACAAGTTGCCTCCTGTAGCGGCAGCCAGAATCGACTCAGCTCTAAACCAGTATCCGCTTTGAGAAAAAACATAAACAGGGGTTTTAAGAGAAACATTATTCAAACTCGAATATTCGAGAAATGATGTGAAAAACAAATGAAAATCTGTACCCGCCGAATTCAAATCCTCCAGTGACGAAATATCTGAAAATCCATCATAAACAATGGATTCTATATAATTATAGAGTTCCTCATAACCACTGCTAAGTGGATAGAACTCGATTGGTTCTTCGAGTTTGTTCCTCAATAAAGAGAGATATACCACGGGAATATTGTTTTGATCGAGAATATATTTCAGGACATTCAATTGTCTACTTAAATATCGATTGTTTCTGCTGAATGAAGCATCCCATATTATTGAAAGAGGATCCGAAATAGGGACATCTGCCTTTTTAGATAATTGTGGCCCAAATACGCTGCTATACCACTGATTGCCTTGTTGCTGCAGCCAGATGATATCTCTATTTTGATAAGCTTCTATCGATGCTGTAATAGGATCTTTTACTTCGACGGAAACATCCTTACTTTCTAATTTAATTATTCCTGTATCAACAGACATATGCCAATCGAAAAGCCCGGTTGTACTATTCATTCTGAGATCATATTCTATAGGAGCTTCAAAGGAAAATGAGTTGATATGTAATTCACCAAGACTGGTAAAAGGAAATTGATAAATCAGCCTGCCTGAAGGAGATTCCCCGAGTTTCTGTATCCACTGGAATTCTATAGTTCTGGGGATACCTGAGACAAGAGGATATACCCTTAGAAGATAGTGCCCGGGTCCCCTTTTTTCGATTAATGCGGGGTCTATTCTTCTGCCTGTTTCCGTTCTGTAGGCAATATTTGCCAGATGTTTTTCTACACCGACACCTGAAACAAGTTGATTCTCGATATCGAGTTTTAAATCCGTAATGACAGAGTGTTCGGGCAGTATAAAATCGAATAGGCCTTCCATGGTATCATTTACATTGTGAACCAGATTAAACCGAACCGTAGTCCGAGCGACATAACCCTCTATTTGGACAGTAATATCTAGATTTTCAGGATGTTTATATGTTGTAGAAGTGCGAGATTGGTCTCCCCGAAGCAAAAACAAAAAATTTACGGGATCTATGTCAGCATGTATCAACGATGATGAAAGGAAAAAAAACACAATGGAAATTGTTAAGAATAATATCTTCTTAATCATATTGTTCTCCAGTTTTCAATTCAACATGTTTAATTATAGTCCTTTTATAACTTTATTCCCAACATCAAAGTACCACCGACATTGTGTTTAGCAGGACCGGAAAAATAGAGGCTCAAGGCATCTCCCCAGGAAGTATTGAGAAAATCATAATGGATTTCAAGTAAAACTCTGAATCTCGATGCTGCGCTACCTGCCGTAACAAAGAGGCCTGGTCCCGCATTGAAAAAACCTACCGTATCAGACTGGTCAATAAGAAACGTTAAATTATAATGGAGACCGCCGCTAAGAGATAAATAGAATGTACTTGAAAGAAATGAAAAATCAATCTCAAATGTTTTGCCGTAACCCAGTACGCTGTCGTTGACCAGTCCCGAACTGGCTTTAGCATATTCATCTACCATAATGTATAGAGGATAACTCAATGACACTATTCCTGAAAAACCATGATTAGCCGGGATATAGGCTATTGATAAACCGACGCCGATTGGTGTCATTTGGTCATCTGCATTTAATAGTTTATTGACCGATACTACAGGTCCGAAAGTAAAAGAGCCTTTTTTCTGTTCGCCATTAATCAAAGTCGAAAAAAATAATATATAGATGACAGCTAAAATAACAAACTTTTTCATTTTGCCCCGATGCAAATAGGTTTGAAGTCTTTTTTATGGAACATATTATATCTATATGAAGAATGAATACCTAGAGCATTACAATAAGAAAAAATATTTTTGAGTAACCAGAGTTATACACGAATTACCTTATTTTTTGCCTGGAGCGCGTATATGCGATTTAAAAGTTCACAGCGGTGGAAAAAAGACTTTGATTTTTTTATGACTTTGTTTACAATTTCCTAAGATTAAAAAAGTTTATTAAAGAGGGTTTAGTGTATAGTTTAGGATTAAACATAGGATCGTCCAGCTTAAAATCAGTGCTTCTTGAAGATGGAAAAATTATTTGGAAATCGGTAATCACTCACGATGGTGACTTCGCCGATGCAGTTGAAAAAACTCTAGGTAAGAAAGAGATTCCCCAAGGGTGCAGAACTCTGGTCACGGGAACTGAAGGAAGATATCTTTTCAGTCTGAACAATGTTATTGAACCTTTGTGTATAGAAAGAACTCTCGAGGCTAAAGAAACCAGCGTAGACGCTGTGGTCAGTATGGGCGGTGAAGACCTTATCGTTTATACCATCGGCGATAAAAATAATATCATCAACAACTTCTCCGGATCAAAATGCGCATCCGGTACAGGGGAGTTTTTCAAACAGCAGCTCGGTCGAATGGATATGAAACTCGATGATGTAAACGACATAAGTGATGATAGCCTGGTGGTTACACTATCGTCGCGATGTTCCGTTTTCATGAAGAGTGACTGTACGCACAGACTCAACAAAAAAGAATCAACACCGGCTGATATCGTTGTCTCATTGAGCAATGTAATGGCTGTAAAAGTAATAGATTTCTTAAAGAAAGCAGGGATAAAAACCGGAAAAGTCATGCTCACCGGAGGTGTGGCTCAGAACAGGCACATTGTCCGTTTTATGAAAGAACAGGCTCCTGGCATCGATTTTGTAATTCCTGAGGAAGCGGCTTTTTTCGAAGCATACGGTGCAGCGCTTCTGGCCCAGGAAACGGGAACTGTTTATCCCGGAACTGATAAGCTGATGAAACCGGGGATTGTCCGTTTCGATCATCTCGATGATTTGAAATCAGCTACTGACAAAGTATCCTACTTCCAGTCTGATGAAGTGAAGATTGTCGAAGGCAATGAGTACATTCTCGGAGTTGATGGTGGATCTACTACAACAAAAGCCTGTCTTATTGATATCAATACAAAAAAAATTGCCGCAAGCCACTACGGGAGAACCCATGGAGATCCGGTCAAAGCACTGAAAGAGTGTATCGTTGAAATTAAGAAAAAAATCAAAACAGATATCGGCGATGGCAAGATAAAAATCACCCTGGCTGCCACGACCGGCTCATCGAGAGAGATACTGGGAGTATTCCTGGAAACTGGTGGTGTATACAACGAAATTATAGCCCATGCCTATGGAACAACTTTCTTCTCTGATGATGTTGATACGATCTTCGAAATCGGAGGTCAGGATGCAAAATATGTACTCCTGAAAAATAAAGTTCCTATAGATTATGCCATGAATGAAGCCTGTTCCGCCGGTACCGGTTCCTTCCTTGAAGAATCGGCACACGGTGACCTGAATATAGCCCACGCAAAAGAGATCGGTGAAATCGCGCTGCAGGCTGACAGGCCTTTGAAATTCGGAGAGCACTGCTCGGCTTTTATCAATTCTGATATAAGAAAAGCCATCCAGCAGGGTGCCACGAGAGCTGACATAACTGCAGGGATCGTGACATCTATCGTTTCCAACTATTTGAACCGTGTAGTCGGAAACAGAACTATCGGAAATAAAATTTTCCTTCAGGGGGGAGTTGCAAAAAATAAAGCTGTTCCTCTGGCATTCGCCATGCTGCTCGACAAAGAGATTCTCGTTCCTCCAAGCCCCGAATTGATGGGTTGTTTCGGAGTGGGAATTCTGGCTGCTCAGAAAAATGAAGAGGGATTCCTCGACAAAGATGAATTCGATCTGGATAACGTACTGGAAACAATCATCAAATACGACAAAGTGTTCACATGTAAATCATGTGATAATCTCTGCCCGATACAGATATTAAATGTTAATGGCCACAAATATATGTTTGGTGGAAGATGTAATAAATACGCCAACACTAAACGAAAAATAGATGAAACAGTAAAAGTTGTTGATTATGTTCAGCAGCGTAACGACTTGATGTATGTGGAATGCGCTCCCGATCAGGAGAACATGAAAGTGAAGCGCCAATACACAGTGGGAATTCCTAAATCATTCTCAGTTCACACCATGTATCCCCTCTATTCGTGGTTCTTCAATCACCTGGGAATAAAAACTCATTTGTCTACTGAAATCACACACGAGGGACTGGCCCGCGTGGAAAGTTCATACTGTTTTCCAGCGGAGATTGCTCATGGAGCCGTTCAGGATATTATCGATAAGGAATGTGATTATATTCTGGTACCACATTACAGAGATATGGAGAGCAAAGAACAAGAAGTTCATGCCAACTTCTGCCCTATAACTCAGGCTCTGCCCTACTATATAAAAAAGGCGTTCCCCGAAATTCCCGAAGAGAAATTTCTACCGCTTGTTGTAACATTCAAGTTCGGCGAAGAGAAAGCGCTGGAATACTTTATCAAACTGGGACAACAGCTCTCCATTGGTGAAGTGGAAATCAGAAAAGCTTTCAAATTTGCTCTTGGGAAACAACAGGATTATTTCAGAAAAGCGATGGCCCTCGGCCAGAGAGCTCTTGAAGAGACAAAAAAAGAGGACAGAGCTGTCATCGCCCTGCTCGGACGTCCCTACAATGCCTTTACAGCTGAAGCCAATATGGGAATTCCGAGAAAATTCTCATCCCGTGGATATTCTATTATCCCATTCGATATCCTTCCTGTTGAAGATGAGAAAATTTTCTCCAATATGTACTGGTATTACGGTCAGCTCGATATGAAAGCGACTGTTATGCTCAAGGATATCGATAATGTATTCATAACATACATTACCAACTTCTCCTGTGCTCCCGACTCTTTTATTCTCCACTACATAAAATGGATAATGGGAACCAAACCTTTCCTCATCCTGGAGCTGGACTCTCATTCGGCTGATGCGGGAATTGATACGAGAGTGGAAGCTTTCCTCGATATAATCGAAGGTTATAGATCAAAACTGACAGATTCAACAGAAAAGAGATATGATAACGGACTTCGGTTCATAAACAATGGCGAAGATGATCTTCATCTGCTCAATGTTCACGAAGAGAAGAAAATACCTATCCGGAATAACAAAAAAGTGAAGATTCTGCTCTCCAATATGGGAAATCTCTCCACTGAAATGGTGGGATCGATCATGAGATCCAATGGCTTTGATGCTATTGCTCTCCCTCAGGCAGATCAGGAAGTCCTCAGACTGGCTAGATCCCATGCTTCAGGTAAAGAATGTGTACCTTCCCATCTGGTGCTGGGAAGTGCTTTGCGGTTCTTCAACTCCGATGAGTATAAAAAAGATGAAATCTATATGCTCTTTGTACCAATTACAACAGGCCCGTGCCGTACAGGACAGTATTTCGTATTCTATGAAAATCTGTTTAAGGATATGAAGCTGGAAAATGTTGTCGTATTCACAATGAGCGCCGATAACTCTTATACGGAGCTTGGTCCCAACTTTTCCAAACACTTCTGGAAAGGAGCCGCTGCTGCTGATTATATGAAAGATATCCAGACATCGCTTAGAGCCTGTGCCATGGATCAGACATCTGCACTGAATAAATTCCATGAATTGTGGGACGGCCTTGTTGAGAGTATAGAAAAAGACTTTAACAGTCTTGTGCCGGAGTTGAAAAAGATCGGGAAAGAGATCGCCATGATTCCTCTGAAACGGAAAATGGAAGACTGTCCCAAAGTACTCGTAGTAGGTGAGATATACGTTCGAAGAGACGATTTTGCAGTTGATGAGCTAATAGAACTTTTCAGCCGAAAAGAGATCATTGCCAAAGTGGCCGGATTGGGAGAGTGGATTCACTATCTCGATTTTGTTCGAACATACGACCTGAAAAAACGGATTAACCTGCAGCCCTGGTATAAAAAAGCAATCAGCAAAGAGAGAAGAGCTCTCACAAAACTGAACATTGAAAAAGCCTGGAAACACAGCACAGAACACACAATTAAAAGTGCACTGGCTCCATCGGGATTGATCCCCGATTCTCCCGACAATATGGAGAAAATGATGGAAAACAGCAGCGAACATTTTGTGAACCACGAATTGAACTCGGAAATCACCGTTTCAACCGGTTCCGCATCTACTGCTATGCAGGATGGATACTCCGGTGTTGTAAACATCTCTCCATTTGCCTGCCTGATCGGAAGGGTTATCGAAGGACTCTATACACCATGGGCACGTGAGAGAAACTACCCTACAATGTCTGTGGAAGTTGATGGAAATCTATTGCCGCCGAACATAATCAACAAGCTGAATATCTTTATGATCAATGTTCTGCGTTTTAGAGACAATCCGGGAATTGCCGATCTCATCGAAACGGAAGAACCGGAATACGGAAAAATGGACAGCTGCTGTGAAGACACATCCTGTTCAACATGCGGTTCCGGAGAACACTCCAATTTTGATGAATTTATTAAGAATAACGCTGAATAACTGAAATATAGGCTATGATAAATCCCCTCGTGATTTGAGGGGATTTTTTATTCCTATAATCTGTATTTTTCCAAAAGCCGTTTATAAAAATCCGATTCTTTCACTTGTGATATAGCTTGGGAGAATTTTTCGATAATATCAGTACTCACACGTTTCCTGTTAAATGCCAGATAGACTAGATCAGTCTCATAAGAAGGCTCTAAGATCCGCACATGGTTCATTAATTCCCGATCTTTTACATCATTCTTTATATCTATGCGAGATGAGAGGACTGCATCAACCCTTCCAGAATTGAGCATCCTGATAGAAAGTTCCAGGCTTTTTGATTCGGTAATTAAAAAAGAATCTGAATATTGTTCGTATGATTTCCCGTAGACAAATCCCCTTGTAATACCTATCCGGGAACCGGAAAGAGCTGATAAACTGCCATTATATTCTATATTTGAATCATTTCTGACTAATATAATAAATGATACTTCGGAGATTACATTTCTTTCATCATAATAAAGGAAATTTTCTCTTTCTTCGTTTCGAGAAACATACATGATAGCATCGGCATTATCATTTTTCACTGAAGAAATTGCTCTTGCCCAGGGATAAGATGTGAATGAGATTTCAAGGTCAGCCAGATCAGCCGCTTCCTGAATCAGTTCGACATGAAACCCATAGAAATAACCGTCGATTTCCCATTCCAGGGGGTTCCAGTCGCCATCTCCTCTGACGATTTCCAGAGAAGCCTGAGAATATAAACAAACAAAATTGGATGCAATACAGAATATCGAGAAAAACCTCTTTATCAATTAAAACTCCCTAAAAGAACACCACATCATTATCTGCAGAGTCTTCAATTTTCAATTCGGAGAATTCCTCTTTCAGTGTTTCCCTTTCCTCTTCTACAGAAAGCTTGTCTACAATTTTCTGAATGACTGTACTGGTGAACCTGCACTCTTTCAGGGATAATGCACCACCCAGTTTTTTCAGATCATCTCCAACACTGATTTTCAGATTGCTGCAGATTTCGATCTCCCGCTTCATATCGTCCTGAAGCAGACGGAGGCGGATGAAGAAATTATTGTATTGTTTCAATTCATTGGAAAGATTCTCTGTGATGTTCAGTATTGATTGAATAGTCTCTTCGAGCTGTTTCTTGTTAGTTACAATAGTCATTTCATCCTTATGGATCAAACTGATTTTACTATGCATATCGGAAAATTTCTGCTCCATTGTCTCAACGAGATCGAGCAGTTCTTTGTTAATGCGAGCCATCTGTTTTTCGATACTGTGAAGCAGGAAGTTCAAAAGTGTTAAAAAATGAACATCATTATTTTCTGATGAATCATCAATTATTTTTTGAACATCCTCGACAGCGTTGAATAGATGGTTCATCTGCTGCTGTATGATGTCCTGTCTCTGAAGTTCTACGAGAATTTCATATATTGGTTTTTTAACTGAGAGCATATTATCGAGAAGTTCGGAAAACTCAAAAAAATCACCGATTTTAGGATCGAGATGTTTTTCAGCTTCCTTTACATGGCCATCAATCTGATTGCTGACGAGTGGAAGATTTCCCGATACATGGAGAATAATTCGTTCGAATTCACTAATATAAAAAAGGAGACTGGAAGCGAAAGTACCGAGTAAACTTGAAATATTCATATTGTTACCCCTATTTCATTAATTTTATGACTAAAAAGGGTGTTTAACAAATTCTGAAGGAATCAATTTATAAATCGAGATCTTTAAAAGCCGATAGGAAAGTGTCACCGGGGATTTCCGGGCTTGTCCCTACTGGTGCGTTTTTCAATATATTGATAAACGCATCATCGTATTTGATGCCTTCATCGAGCACTTTGACAGCTTTATCCGGATCCCTCGATTCGATTGCACTGATAAATCTATTTATCATGATCTCTTCAAGTTTATAAACTCTTGGATAATCCTTTTCTTCGATTGCTATCTTGCGCCATTTTCTCATGGATAGCAGGACCTCTCCGATAAGGCTCATCATTTTATTATGAGAGCATTCATACACCGCAAGCATAAATGATCTGAATGCGAGCCTGGATTTCTCTTCTGCACTTATAAATAATGATTCGTCTTTAGATTTTTCCGCTTCCGCCAGATTACCATATGCGATCATGTATTCCTCTGATTTCTCTTTCAAAATGACCAGATCATTTTCAGTAGCTTCGATTGCCGCAATGGCTAATACCTGGGGTAAAAATACCTGCTCGAATTGTTCTACATCGTAGGCACTCGCATTATCTCTTCTGAGAGATGTCAGCAGGGCATCTGTAAAAGCTTCGATCTGAGAATGGGAGACATACATGCCCTTGCCGTGTTTTACATCGATTAACCCCTGAGCTTTCAGCATTCTCACAGCATCGCGAATTACAGCTCTGCTGACTCCGAACTGTTTTTCAAGTTCCGGTTCCGTCGGCAGAAGATCGCCGCCTTTCAGTTCGCCGGTTAGAATGGATTCCTTAATCATCTTACATACTTTTTCCGGGAGCGTTTCCCTGATACCGATGTTTTCAAAACTCATTGCTCAATCCTGATATTCTGTTTTCCTGCTTATTTCTTTTGTCTTTGAAGTAAGGGATAAACAAGTATAACAGTGCTGATGAAGTAATGACAACAGAAGCTGCGATCCAGGCCGCTTTTATGGAAAAAGTCTGTGCGAGAAACCCCATAGTTATAGAACCGAGGATTCCCCCAAGCTGCAGAAACAATGATGAAAAGGATAGTAAAGTGGAACGCTTCTCTGAGGGAACCTGATCATTGAAAATGGCACTTTCAGGAGAGCCCTGAACTCCGTTAAACATAAATAAAGTTATATAAAAAATTGAGAACATAATGATTCCACTCTGTATGGCCAGAATAAAATAAAGGATTCCCATAATGGTTCTGGCGAAAAACAGGACTTTGACATAGTCATCCTTAAATAATTTGCATATTGGGGTAACCAGGATATTGCCTAGTCCCGCAGCAACAAAATACCCGAAAGTCAATACTCCATAAATCCAGCTCCCTGTCGAGTCGGAAATCATCCCTTTGACTTGTGGCTGCCATAACTGTTCAAGACCGGATATTGAGAATCCCCAGGTAAACATAGCCAACAGGAGAAGTAATATAACCGGATGCTTGAGTCCGTAATTTACAGAGGTTCCCAGTACTTCGGGGACTTTTTTAAATCCCGCTGACAATGTGCTGTCTGAACCTGTTTTTTTATCTTCTTTAACAAGAAAAAAGGTTGCTGCAAACTGTATGATCAAGGTCAGTGTAAAAATTATGTAATTTGATGAGTACATGCTGTTCAAAAATGTTTGTTCTGTAAACCGGCCTAAAGTCATGGGAAGGAAACCACCGATCAATGATCCCAGGCCAAGCCCGATAGGGACAGCAATCCCGATTTTCGCCATTTCTTTCTGTAGATTCACTTCTGGATCGATCCGGTAGAATTCATCTACGAAGTGGGCATCCATGGTTCCCGTTGTAAGAGATCTGACAGCACCCTGCAATCCGAAGCAGACCAGAAGACCTATATAATTATTAATCAGTACAAATGATATGCTGACTATTATCTGCAGTGCCATAGCGAATAAGTACACCTTTTTTCTCCCGATCGAATCGGCCAGTCCGCCTGTGGGCAATTCCAGCAGAACAGTTGCTGTGGAATATATAGCGAAAGCTATCCCGACCTGGAGCAGATTAAATCCCTTCTCCATTAGAAACAATGTCATTACAGGGATGATTATACCGATTGTAAACCAGTGAAATCCTAAATTGGAACAGGCAAGAATTGACAATCTCTTCTTAGTCATATGATCTCCTCATCAGGTCATCATATGACCTGATGAATTAAATATAAATCCAAAAAAACACAAAGTCAAGAGAATATACAGATTCTTTCAACTTTGCGTATGATTTATAGAATACAGATGAGATCAGGTGATTTTTTTATCTGCTAAAAAATCCGAGTATAGAGAGTCCGTTTTCATAATATGGTTGACAACCCAGTCCTGAAGGAAGTCGAGAACTTCGTTTGTAAGAACGGCACTACCCTCTTTCATCCCCTTGTTCAGTTCTTTTGCTTTTGAAACAAAATTATTGTGCTGCTTAACATGATCCTCTCTAAAGGGATAATCGTATTTCTCAAAAACCTTCTCTTCTGCTGAAAAATGATATTCTGTGTATTCAATCAGCTCTCCGAGAATGGAAAGAAGAGTATTATTGCCCTCCCCTTTTTCCATTGAAACAAATAATTGATTAATCAGTCGGATCAGTTTTTTATGATGATCGTCAAAAAGATCAATTTTTACACTGATAGTATCATCCCAGGTTATGGCTTCGTTGTACCCGAGAGTTGTCAGTACCTGGACAATGCGGCTCGAGTCGTCCTGAATGGATTTGTATAAATCTTCAAGAACTCTGCTATCTCCACCGCCGATATTGTCTTTTATCTGAGAGGCATACTTATGAATATTATTGTGATAATTAACCAGATTATTCAGTTTGCTCTTATCTTCTATGACCTCTTTTGCTGACTCATTAATCCATTTTCCAAGTTCACACTCGTTGGGATTGATCAGAATGACCTCATCGGTGCCGATAGTTTTATCAATCATGGCCCGGGCTGTACCCACCCAGTTCATATGAGCGAGAATAATATTCGTCATTTTGACTTTCCCAGATGTGTTTTTTGTTCCTTTCTGGTTAGCTAGAATGCTATCGACCATTTGACTGAAGGCACTGTTTGATTTGATAAAAGAACTGGAAATTTTTGTAGATATCAAATTGATATCTTTGGAGTTGCGGCTCAGCTCCCCCATGCTGATATCGAGGTTTTCAGAAATATTTTTAGAATCATTCAATATCCCTGCAATTTCCTGAGCACCTAATTCCATCTCATTCATACTCAGCGTTGTTGTCGCTGAAATATCTCTAAGGGAAACTGTCGATGTCACAACATCTTTTGTGTTATTAAATATGACTTCCGTATTCTCGTTGATCTGACTGAATGTTTCGGAAACTTTTTTAACTCCTCCGGCAATTTCTGTAAATGCTGCTTCACTATCGCGGCTATACTGTCCGGCTGTCTCAATATTGTTCACAAGATCCCGCAGGGTAACTGATATGTTCTTGGCATTTTCAGCAGTTGATTCAGCCAGTTTTCTGATCTCCTCTGCAACAACAGCAAACCCCTTTCCGGAATCTCCCGCATGAGCAGCTTCAATTGCGGCATTCATTGATAAGAGATTGGTCTGAGATGCTATTTCATCAATAACAGTAATCAAAGACAGCGCATTATTCACCTGGGTTTGAACGGAGTTCATAACATCTGCCGAACGCTGAACTTTTTCACTTCCCTCATTTGTAATGGTAACCAGATCATCGGTATCTTTCTTTCTGTGAGAAATAAGATCTGCAACACCTTTTAACGAGTTGTTTATCTCTTCCATCGCCGTCGAAGTATGGCTTACTGCATCATTCTGAATCAGAACCTGATCTTTGAGGCTTCGGATGGAAGCATTAATCTCTTCAACTGCAGCTGATCCTTCGCTGACATTCTGAAACAAAGTAGCAGAGACTTTTTTATTTTTCTCTGCCTCCATACTGATATCAGCACTGTAAATCAACGCTTTCTGAATATTTCTTGATAATCTGGTAGATCCCCTTTCGCTTTCATTTGCACTGATCTGAGCTTCTGCATAGGATTGATTGCGGAACCTATTCCGTTTTTTATATAAATCCAGTAGATTTTCAATTCTACGAGGGTAGTGATTCTCTGTTACAACGCGATTGGATATGTCCGTTAGAATTTTTGATAATAGTTTTTTTTCTTTCAATAATAAAAGAGACAGAACTACGATACAAATAACCAGTACAGTAAGAACTGTGATAAATATTAGATTCATTGGTTTCCTCAGTTCGGTTTATATATTCTTTTTATAATATAATATATTTATAATACATTTTTCCGATTACTTAATAAAAATGATTACTATTTAAAGTAGATCCAGATATATTTGATTCAAATTTCCAACGTTGTGTAATAAATTCCGTTAAAAAGTTGTTTTCATGAGAAATACAAACAATAGCACCTGGAAATCTCTCTAAAGCCTGCTCCAGTATTACACTTGTATTCAGATCGAGATGATTCATAGGTTCATCGAGTAAAATCATGGCCTTTTCCGGTAAGATAAAATCCAGAGAGATAGCTAGAGCCAGTTTTTTTGCCTCTCCGGGACTCCAACTGTGGATAGTGAGAAAGTCCGAGGGATCTGCACCCATTCGCTTTAACGAGGAAATGACTTTGCCTCTATCTTTTGTATTCAACTCCATAAATTTTTCTCTCTGAAATTCCAATTCCTTTGAAGAGAACTCCTGCTGTAAAATCCATGAACTGTCTGCAGTCTCTCTATGAATTTCATTGATCAATGTAGATTTTCCCGTACCGTTATTTCCGGAAACAAGAATTCTGTCACCTGGTTTTATCTCAAGATTGTCATGAACAAGAGATGCTCCCGATATTCCATCAAAAAAGATGCGCCCTTTTTCTCTTCTCCAGATAAAATCTGAATGGGCAATTGATGAAGAAAATGTGATCCCCGTTGTACTCTCTTTCTCCAGATTATAACTGCCTAAAAGGGAATTGGCTTTATTTATCCGTCCATCCATCTGTCTGAGCAGTCTGCCACCTGTTCCATCCTTTCCCGAAATTCTGGCAAGATCTCTTTTTGCTCTACCATCACTATCTTTCAGATCCAGATTTTTTTTTGATCTCCTCTTCTGCTGATCCGCTGCAAGAGTCCTTCTCCTTGCAGCTTCCTTGTTTAATCGGAGCACTTCACTTCTGGCAGCTTCATATTCTCTCTTTTTTTCCTCTTTGAGACGTTTCCATTGAGCCATGCCTTTTGTGTATCCTCCGCTCATAAAAATACCCTGAGGCAGGAAAAGAGACTGGGTACAGAAGCGGTCCAGCAATTCTCTGCTATGACTGACCAGGACTCCACAGCCTTTATATTCCATCATCGCTTCAGCTACCAGTCCCCGTGATTTCTGATCGAGGTGATTGATAGGTTCATCGAGCAAAAGGACATCGGGATCTGCTGCAATGGCAGCACCGATAAAGGACCGTTTTTTTTCACCATGGCTCAATGTCTCCCATCGATAAGGCCAGTCATATTGGAGTTCCAAGGTGGAAATTAGAGAAAGAGCTTCTGCATCACTCCGCGAAAAGAGTTCTAATAGTGAATCGGGAACAGTATCGCAGACCTGATCCACATATATGATGACTCCCGGTTTTATAATCTGTCCCTGTTCGGGTGCAATTATTCCTGCCAGGATTTTTAAAAGAGTGCTCTTCCCTGCTCCATTGGGTCCGATAAGACCGGTCCAGCCTGTCGGAAAAGCTCCCGAGAAATCTGAAATAAGAGATTTTTCCTGATTGTCGTAGTTGAAAAAGATATGTTGTGCTGTTAAAAAAGATTCGGCCATGCAAGACTCCGCTGATATAAATAACGCGGCCTCTTTCGAAAGAAACGTAAGCAGGAACTTCCGATAGAGAAAAAAAACAAAAAATCTGCCGCGCTCGAAAGAGCCATTCTAACTGAGGGATTTCATATTGCGGATTTTCTGTTCTTTTAGATCTTCATTATCTCAAAAGTAAATGAATATTGTTTTTTGGTCAAGCAAAGGATTTAATTATAAGTTAAACTCATTCATAAAGAGGATTAGTGATGAATAAAATAAAAGTTGCCATTATAGGCTGCGGAATAATAACAAAAGATGCCCATCTTCCGGCATTGAAAAGATTAGGTGACAGAATGGAAGTAATTGCTGTCTGTAACCGCTCTGAGAATAAGGCAATTAATATTGCCGGAGAGCTAAAGCTTCCCCAAAGTGCCGTGTGGACTGACTGGAAAAAAATGATCAGTGAACTGAAAGAACTCGATGCCGTACTGGTCGCTCTACCGATCACAATGAATTTCCCTGTCAGCAGGGAATGCTGTGAAGCCGGATTATCTGTAATTTGTGAAAAACCTGCGGGAATGAACAATAGTGAAGCCATAGAGAGCGGAAAACTATCATCAAAATACGGTGTGACCTATATGACTGCAGAAAACTTCCACTATGAACCGAGATTCAACAAAGCGGCGGAACTTGTTCAGGCAGGTGTTATCGGGAACCTGCACAGCACCAGCTGGAACATCTTCGATTTTATGGATAAACACAATAAATACAACAAAACTCAATGGAGAGCTCACAACGAATACGATGGCGGATACGTTCTCGATGGCGGCGTTCACTTTGTCCATGGCCTACAGATGATTGCCGGTCCTGTTAAATCGGTTTATGCACATACAGCTTCCATAGACAAAGATCTGGGAACAATGGATACGGCATTGTCACTTCTCGAACATGAAAATAACGTGATCAGCTCAATCAACATGGGATGGAGATCGGCGAGCAGTGACGAATATCTGAAAGTCTATGGTGATAAGGGAAGTCTTATAATCAAAGATGATGTTATAATTCAGCTCACTGAAACAGATGAAACCGTAGAGCATAAGTTTGAGAAAGAGGACAGCTTCTATCTTCAGTGGTGTGCTTTTTTAGATTCACTGGAACAGAAAAAACCACTTTCCATGCCAGCAGAAATGCCTGTCGATGATGTGAAGATTATTATGGCTGTCATCGAATCGGGCAAAACAGGAAAGAAGGTTAATCTTTAATATTTAATATACAATTTCAGCTCCTATGATTTACAATTAATTTAATGTCACAGGAGGCTGAAATGAAATATCTGAAAATTTCAATGGTCATCTTTGCTGTACTATCTTTAACTGCCTGTTTTCTTTTGGGAGGAAATGGAGTTAAAACTATTACCGGATCCATTCTGGTATCAACAACAAACGTCAAAGTGGGAGCCTTTTCCGGGGATTACTGGTTTACAGACACAGGAGCTGCCAATGAGGATGAAGTCGGAGATGAGATATCTACGGCAGTTACATCCTTCACACCAATCGCAATGGCCACAATAACAGGATCCACCTATACTATTGATCTGCCCGATGATGTAACCACCATGGGAGAACTGATTGCCTGGGTCGATACAAATGATAATGACATATTCGATTTTAACAACGGTGCCGGCGAAGCGGGATATTTTCCGATGAGGGATTTCGACGGAACTTCTTATGTTGTTTCCATTGGGTATCTATTCGATGACTATGCCTACAGTTATTACGACGGTTCTACTAATAATATTGCTACCATTACTGCCGATGTATCCGATGGGTACAATTTCACAATAGATTAGATCGTTTCACAATTACATCATAGTCCTTCTATCGGAAGAGAGAATAAACTATAATACGTCTCATGACGGAACAAAAAAGAGACCTGAGAAATTTCTCGGTTTCCTACTTCTTTATTTTTGCAGCAGTCGCCGCTTTATTTCCCTTCCTGCCTCTTGTCTTGCAGAGTAAAGGATTCAATCCTTCGCAGGTGGGGTTCCTCATGGGAAGTTACGACCTTGTAAGCATTATCGGACTGATGGTTGTCGGCCATATATATGACAGGATCAGATCTCCCAGAAGAACAATTATAATACTGGGCGCCATTAGCATTTTGTTCCTTTTCCTTCTATCAAAACCATCTGTATTCACTTTGCTGATTATTGTAACACTGACTCTGGGGTTTTTTGTCAAATCTCCTACATCACTGCTCGATGCTCTATATGGTCAGACTATTCGGAATCCCGGCGAATCCTATGGCAAAATCCGCTTGAGCGGAAGCCTTGGTTTTATGCTTACAGCATTACTGATACAATTTACTCAATGGATAAAGGGAAGCCAGCCTGGTACTGTTTTCATCGGTTATGCCATATGTATGGGCATAACAATGATCTCGATTTTATTATTACCAACAGAAAATTTGATTACTACAGAAAAACATCATGAAAAAATCAGCTTAATCAGCTCATTAAAATCATTTCCCGCTATATTCTGGGTGGGACTCATTATTGCCTTTCTCAGTTCACTTTCCATGTCCGGTCACTACACATTCTTTGCATTATTGATGAAAAATAAATTTCACACGGAGAATGTCAGTGGTTTCTGGGCTTTATCGGCAGTCTTTGAAATCCCACTGTTCTTTTTTTCCGGTTATCTGCTGAAGAAATTCAAATTGCGGACACTGTGGATAGTCTGTCTGGTCGCGGGAATTACGAGGATGCAGGTTTACTGGATATCTCAGAGCTTACTGCCCCTCTATCTTGTACAAATTGTACACTGTCTTTCATTCGGACTGAATCACATGTGCATGATCAACCTAATAAGCACATCGACGAAACCGGAGAGACGGGGTCTGGCGATGTCATTATACACAGCTTTCGGAATGGGTTTATCCATGTTTACAGGAGGGATTTTAGGCGGATTCATTTTGAAATACGGAGATTTTCCCCTCCTGTTTCAGGTTTTCTCAGTCTTCCCGCTTATCGCAATAATTGTGGCAGTAGTGTTTCTGAAAGAGAAGACTTATCCCAAATGATTTTCTTATGACACCGATAAAACTGAAGAGTCACAAATCTCCTCATAAACGGACAAAGTTATCTCTTCCAGAATATCCCGTTCATTGAGAAGTGCTTTTACCAGCGTCATTTGAGTTCTACTCCGAACCAGATTGTGCTCTGCATATTGTGATTTAAAATAAATGCTGCCCTCAAGATAGTCAGTCAGAAATCTCAATCCCACTTCATAGGTGATCAGGATTCCACCGAAAACCAGAGATTTCACCTCCTCTTCCTTTAAAAAAGAAGCTGCGGTAGACAAATAACCTCGAATAAGAGCTTCATACATATTCCGCTGAAAAACAACCTTCGAAAGATCTTTCTCATCTTCTGCTGAAAAACAGGTGGAAGTTCTGACCAGGTCACCGAAATCATAGGCTGCCAGTCCGGGCATTGATGTATCTAAATCGATAATGCAGACAGCTTCACCTGATTGCGTATCAAGTAGGACATTGTTTAGTTTCGTATCGTTATGAGTGACTCTCTCCGGAAGCACACCATTTTTCAACCGGTCTGTGAAATAAGATATTTCTTTTTCAAAAGAAAGGTAGAAATCAATTTCGTCTTTAACTCCTTCAACCAGAGAGAATGAATCCTTATTTAATACTTCCTGAAAATATTCAAAGCGTTTAGGTGTATTGTGAAAATCAGGAATGGTTTCATCAAGTCTATCTCCCGGAAGATCGCTAAGCAGATTTTGATATTGTCCGAAAGCTTTAGCAGCCTGAAAAGCCTGTTTCTCATTCTCAATAATGTCGTAACCTAGTGCATTTTCAATGAAGATGTAACAACGCCAGAAATTGCCCTCTTCGTCTTTTACAAAGGATTTTCCATCAAGTGAATTTATGAGAGTCATAGCATTTGTACTGGCCCCGGCACTGTCGTTTTCTCTTAATTTTTTCTGCTGATGTTCACATATGCGACTGATGTTATCCATCAATTTCTCAGGATTTTTAAAAATATGATGATTGATTCTCTGGAATAAATACCCGAGAATCCTTCCCCCCTGGGAAACCGTAATGCGATAAGTGTCGTTGATATGGCCATTGCCATAAGGTTCCGCCGAGACAAAATCACCATAGATTGCAAAGGAATTAAAAACAATCTCTATTGTATCCATTATATGTTCCCCCATAATTTCTGAGGATATTTTTTTTCTTTGATCATTTCCGAAATAGCTCTGCATACCGATCTCTTATCTTCTTTGAAAGTCACCCCGTACCATCTGGAATATGTGGGAAGAACATCAACTTTCAGCTCCTCCATATTGATTAACTTATTGGCTATTGCCGGCAGATAAAACTCCGCTTTGGGATCCTTCAGATTATCATTTAAAAATTGTTCAAAATAGGTTTTAGCATAAGTTAATACTGAAGGAGAAAAGTACCACAGATTCATTGATGTGACTGAAGCCGGTGATAGCTCTCCATTATCGCTTTGAATATCCGATTCCGGTTCAATTCTTTTTATCTGATGAGTTTCAATAACATTTTTAAGACAGTTGTCAGAATCAACAATACAGATTCCTCTCGACACAGCCCCATTTTCAGAAAGTGTATTTTCAAGCTGATAACCAACCATTCCACCGAATAGCTTGTCTTTTTCATTTTTATCAATAGCGTCGGCAGCTTTTAAAAAAGCATCTGTTCCGTAAAAATCATCGCCATTGATAATCAGGAACGGATTGTTTATCTTATTTGAAGCGCATATTAAGGCATGTCCCGTCCCCCAGGGTTTTTCTCTGTTTTCGGGCACTTTGAAACCTTCCGGGAGATCATCCAGTTCCTGAAAAACATAGGATACGGTGATGTTCAATTCAATTCGCGATCCGATTTTCTCCTGAAACTCTTTGAAAAAACTCTCTCTTATTATAAATACGACTTCATCGAACCCGGCGTTTATAGCATCGAAAAGAGAATATTCAATAATGGTCTCTCCCGCAGGTCCAATAGAATCCAGCTGTTTTAAGCCGCCGTACCTTGATCCCATGCCGGCAGCCAGAACTACTAGTGTTTTTTTCATGAATGGTTCTCCTTATGTATGATGAGAATAAACCTGCTCATTTCAATTTTGAATAGATAAAGCAATTCACTTTATGGACAAATCAGTAATTTCCAAATATAGTTTGTACATGAACAATACATTTAATATTGTCTTTAAAGATGATCTGATACAGATTTTCACCAGTATTTCAGAAGCTTTTAATATGCGGATGTCTGTGCTGGATATGGATATGAAAGAAATCACACCTCTACAGATTCAACCTGTATGCAGTTACTGCAGTATGATACAGGATGAGTTGGGATTATTGGAATCCTGTCAGAAAAACGATGCAAAATACTGCACGGAAGCACTGAAAAAGGGAAAGTCCGTTTCATATACTTGTCATGCCGGATTACGTGAAGCAATTTTCCCAATCGTTATAGATAAGGAAACCATAGGATTCTTTATAGTAGGACAGTACAGTAACACATCAACCATTCCATCTTCCGTATTGAAAAAAACAAAATCAATAAAAGATCAACAAAGACTGAAAGAAGCTTTTTCCGATGTGACATCACACAAAGAAGAGAGGTTGAAAAGCATAATCAGATTGCTGGAAATTACGACTCAATACGTTATTGATAAAAAGATACTGTCGATAAAACGCAACCTGCTGACAGATAAAGTGCATGAATATCTGATGATGGATCTGAGTTGTAATCCTACAGCTGAAGAAACTGCAGATACTGTTAATATGTCAATTTCATCAATAAATAAAGCATTGAAGCAGACCAAAGGTCTAAGTTTCAGGCAGTATTCCAATGAGATTCGGTTGAATACAGCTAAGGCTTACCTTGAAAAAGATCCTCAAATGACTATAGCTGAGGCCGCATTCAAAGTGGGTATAAAAGATTCGCTGTATTTCTCCCGGATTTTTAAACGGCGATTTGGAATGCCACCGAAAATGATAAAAAATAAGCTCTAAGTATTATCCAGACAAACATCCAGCCACTCTTTAGCTTCTTTTTTATCAAAAAAATATGCAATACTCCGACCAGATTTATTCGCTTCGTATACCATCTCTCTGAACCTCGGTTGTTCAAGATGTGACTCGCTGAGGATTATAGCCGCCCTCATGGCATAATTTGATATCTTCTGAAGATATTCTCCGGCAAGGCCCGTCTTTAAATCAAAGAAGTCATCAGTCAGATGACCGGGATTGATTAAGATACTGGCTGTTCCGCTGTATCTGGCATTGCCGATAAAATCCAGAAAATCACTCAGATTTTTAATCTGTTCCACCGACTCATAATAGTTTTTAGTGCTGTTCATATGTTCCCCTTTTCTCAACTGTAATTATCTAAAAGCGTAAAGAAATCTTTCAGAAATGAGATTCCTCCCCACAGTACAAAACGTACAGTCTGCTCTTCCCTGTTGTATATGCAGTCTACTCTGCGGTCAATTCCATTAACATTTCCTTTTCTGCTGTTCAGCGAAGCCATGACAAGAGTCTGGTATCTATCAGCTTCACTTCGATCTGATACGGGAATATCAATAACCGCTGAAGCTGTGACAGTTCTCTCCTCCGGTGGCTCGCCAGTCATCTCCATAAGGTCGGAATACTTGATCCGCCATTGTCTTCCGACTTTCACAGCTTTCAGTTTTTTCTGGTTTATAAAACGTAGAACTGTTCTGGGGTGAACATCCAACTTTTCAGCTGCTGACTCTACTGTATAAAAAGAATTAGACACTTATACACCTCTATGCACTTCTTTTATTGTACATTACAGTACATTAAAGACATATAATTGTAAAGAGAAGTTATAACAAAACAAAAAAGAGAGGCAGAAACCTCTCTTTTTCAGATTGATTATTTCTTATTCCCAGCGGAAAAGAGCAGATGAAATTATAAGAAAGACAATAGTCATCCCCCCTAAAATAGTCAAATTAGGGAGAATCTCTACGATTCCCGCTCCATCTATCATTATTGCTCTGGCTCCCTCGATAAAATGAGTCAAAGGAAAGAATTTCGATGCTGTCTGCATAAACCGGGGAGTACCCTCCAGAGAGAAAAACACACCGGAAAAAATGATCATAGGGAAAGTAAGTATATTCATAAGCCCGCTTGCAAGCTCTTCACTTTTAATTCTCGCCGCAAAAATCAGACCGAAAGAGATCATACATAGTATAGCCAGCATGGTAATGAGGATCAGAAGCAGATAGGAACCGTTCACTAGGAACTTCAGAAATAGATTCGTCCCTGAGAAAACGACAATAGATGTAATCAGCACAATAAAAAACCGGCTCATCATCTGAGCTGATATAAAAGTCAGCGGAGAGACAGGCGTAGCTTTCATTCTCTTCAACACTCCATTCTTGCGATAGCGGACGATAACGAATCCCACTCCGAACATGCAGCTGAAAAGCATATTCATGCCGATGACTCCCGGAACCAGCCAGTCGACATAACGTATGGCTTTTCCAGTTATTTCAAGTTCATTGAACTGAGCTAAATCTGTTGCTCCGAGAACTCTGAGCAGGTCTGATGAAGATGATTCTCTATTGAGATAATAAGACTGTTCTTCAAAATCTATGAGCATATCTATCTGATGTCGACGGAGTTTCTCGAGAGTCTCCTCTTTTCCCACATCATATTTAATCATTTCGATTGCATTCAATTGGAGAAATGATCCTTCCATCTGAGATTCATTCCCAATTATTCCGATTTTGAACATTGTGTCATCATCGCCGCTGAAGGCAATAGAAAACCCGATGACAAGAACGATGGGGAATATAAGATTCCAGAAGAAGGTTCCCTTGTCACGTATAAATTCCATTGTTCTCGCATGGACAATTGCTGTAAATTTTTTCATTTGTATTTCCTTAATTTCAAGAGCGCAGAGATGACCCTGTCAGCTTGAGAAAGAGATCTTCCAAATTGGGTTTTTTGATGCTCAAACCCTCGAGATTCAGTTGTGATCCCAGAAGGTCTTTCATCGTTTTATCGAGATTTCGCGTTGTGATTTCAATAAAATCGCCCTGCATTCTTCCGCCGTCAAGCTTCAGGTCACTTCTTCCAGAGTGGGGAACTTTCACAAGTGCGCCATCAAAGTGGTTACTCAATAATTTGTCGGGAGTATCAATTTCCAACAGTTTCCCCTGATCGATTATGGCTATCCGGTCACAGAGGATTTCCGCTTCCTCCATATAATGCGTTGTGAGTAAAACTGTTGTTTTTTCCGCTTTTATTCTTTTGATCAGGTCCCAGAAATTCCTTCTGGCCTGAGGATCGAGACCTGTTGTAGGTTCATCGAGAAAAATCATTTCCGGATGGGGAATTATTGCCAACCCCAGGAGCATTCTCTGTCTCTGGCCTCCGGAAAGTTTCCTGTTATCCCTATCGATAATATCTGAAAGGGAGCAGATCTCTATCACTTCATCGAGACTTCTCGGGTTGGGATAGAGGGACCGGAATAATTCCAGAGTTTCCTTAACAGTGATAAACTCGGGCAGAGCCGTATTCTGAAACTGAATTCCCACTTTCTTTTTAAAATTCTGATCTATCTCTTTCTCACGGAAATAAACTTTTCCACTGTTCGGAGTGAGGATTCCCTCCATCATCTCAATGGTAGTTGTTTTCCCCGCACCGTTAGGTCCGAGCAGTCCGAAACAGATTCCCTCTTCTATTGAAAAGCTGACACCGTCGACAGCCTGTACATTTCCGTAGTTCTTTCTTAAATCTTCTATTCGCATTATGGCATTCATAAATAGAAAGTAGAGTTATGTTTGCATAAAGGCAACTAAATTTATAAATATTAACAATTATTTCATCATTCTCATTGACAAAGTAGCTAAATGCCACTAAATTAGGCTTCGCTACTATTGGTAGTTAACAAATATTTATATAGGAGCTATTATGTTCGCTGATATTTTCCCTGGTATGGTAACGGGATTCAGAGAGGGAATGGAAGCATTCCTCGTAATAGGGGTAATGATAGAATACCTCAAAAAGATTAATAGAAGTGAGTTAAAAAGAAGCATTCAAATCGGAATGTTTTCAGGGATAGCGGGATCCGCGCTTATCGGATTGGGATTATGGGGTGTAGTGATTGTATTAGGCCAGGCAGGAAATTCTGTATCGAAGTTATGGGAATCACTGGCATCGCTTCTGGCACTGGTTTTTCTTACGACCTTTATCTACTGGATGATGAATCACGGCAGGAATATCGTAAAAGAAGTGCATCAATCGATGAATGCGAAATTGTCCAGTTTAGGGTTGTTGATTATGTCTGCCGTACTGGTTCTTCGGGAAGGTGTGGAAATCGCCTTGTTTGCTTTTACTTCAGTGAATAAAGGTTCTTATGTTACTGGTATACTCATAGGTCTCATCATATCGGCAATATTGGCATACCTGATCTACAGATCTTTGGTAAGAGTCAACCTCAGCCTTATCTTCAATATCACTTTGGCATATCTGATTCTTCAGGCGGGATACCTGCTCGGTTATTCCATACATGAGTTTTTATCTGCTTCAAAAGCACTGGAACTGATCAGCTCGGACAGTTCACTATTTATCAAAGTTTATAATTTTCAGAATACGATTCTCGATCACAAGACCGGAATATTAGGTGTACCGCTAAATATTCTGATTGGATGGTACAGCAGGCCTGAGAGAATACAATTCCTTTTTCAGGGATCATATATCATCATCAATTTTCTTGTCTGGATGAACATTATCAAAAGTGAAAATAGAAAACTATCTCCAGCATAATTAAAAAGTACGGGACGATCGCGACCGTCCCGTACAGAACAATCATTATACAAGAACTTTTTCCCTTTGGGAAACCTCCAGCTCCGGCAGGTTGCTGCCTTTCTTCAAAGCATTTCTCTTCTTCTCTCGTCTTTTCTCGGCTCTCTTATCGCGTTTCTTTTTGAAATCATCGATAATCAGCAGAGCCGAAGGCAACATTAACAGGGTGATCGTCGTTCCGAAAAGAAGTCCGAAAGCAACGGATACAGCCATAGGGATCAGAAACTGCCCTCCGGTACTCTTCTGAAAAATCAGCGGAGCCAGACCAATTGCAGTAGTCAGAGTAGTCATGATAATCGGCCTGAATCTCTGAATTCCCGCCTGATAGATTGCCTCTTCCACAGGCAGACCGTCCCGTTTATAGAGCTTGTTATACTTGTCTATAAACACAACTGAGTCATTTACAATAATCCCGGCAAGGGCGATGCTTCCGAGAAAAGAGATAAACGATACGGGTATCCCCACTATGTAATGGCCGATAATCGACCCCATAAATCCGAGGGGGATAAGTATCATTACCAGTGAAACTTCGGCAAAAGACTTCATCTGAAAGAGCAGAATGGTGAACATAATGATGATAGCCATAGCCATGCTGAAGACCATGGAATTAATCATTTTACCAACTTCTTCAGACTGGCCGCTAAAGGACTTCGATACACCTTCCACCTGAGCTAAAACACGGGGGATAACATCATCATTGAGGTCTTTCAGAACAACATTCAGGTCGTTTTTAGAATCGTCGAGGTTGGCATATACTCTTATAGATCTGTAACCATTCTCGTGCCTGATCCTCTTGATTCCTCTTTCGATCGTATAATCGGCTATCTCCTTAAAGGGGACATAGGAACCGGCGGGAGTCAGAATACGCAGTGATTCGATCTGGCTGATTGACAAACGCTCTTCCGGAGGAAACTGAACGACGATTTTCACTTCGTCGCGGCCTTTCTGCAAGGTCATAACATCCTGTCCGTAAAAACCCTGTCTCAACTGAGAAGTTACATCCATCAGATTAAGCCCGAGAGCCTCCCCTTTCGGTTTGAGAGAAACTACGAATTCCTTGTCTCCGAGAGGCGTATCATCCTGTATATCTTTAACTCCGTCAATCGCTTTTAATTCCTCTTTGAACAAGTCACTGGCTTTCATCAGCTGATCATAGTCATGACTCAGAAAACGGATGGAAATAGGATTTCCTCCGAAGGCTGTATCTCCACCGACTGTTATGCTTTCAACTTCGGGAAAATATCCCAGATTCGCACTCAAATCATCAGAAAATTCTTTGACTGTATGAGTTCTGATCTCATTGGGAATCAATGTGAGAAAGACGCTTATATTGCTGCCGTTACTCCATGAGACATAACTGATAATTCCATTTTCATACCCCTCTTCGGGCATAGCGTATGCTTTACTGAATTCCAGAGCTCTTTCAATCACCTCATTGCGAATGCCCTCTGATACTTCTGTTGATGTTCCCGAAGGAATCTCAAGATTGATCGTGGCATAAGGAGCTTCAATTTCCGGAAAAAAGACCGCTTTCACATGATTTCCCATAAAAGCACCGGCAAGAATGAGTATAATAGCAGCCATTGTCGCCATTACCGCCCATTTGTACTTTAGGCAGAATTTCAGGAAAGGACCATATATTTTCTCAATGAAATGGACAATTCCGTTGTTCATTTTTTCCCTTAGATAATTGCGTTTCTGATCCTGTGACAGAGATTTTGAGTGCGCCAGGTGAACAGGCAGGATAATGGCCGCTTCAATAAGAGAAAAGAAGAGACAGATAACTACGACAGTTCCGATCTGCCACACATAATTACCCATCTCTCCATACATAAAGAAATAGGGGGCGAAAGCAACCATAGTTGTTATAATGGATACAAATACAGGTTGTATAACATCCATTGTCCCGTCTATCGCTGCCTGTCTAGGGGTTTTGCCCCCTTTTTCCCATTGATAAAAGATACTCTCGCCGATGACAATACCATCATCAACAAGGATTCCGATAACCATAATCATCCCGAATAGAGACATTTCATTTATGGTTATACCCATAAGCCACTGAACGAATAGAAGTCCGGCAAAGGATATGGGGATGCCCAGAGCTACCCAGAGGGACAAGCGGACATTGAGGAATATTCCGAGAATGATGACTACCAGAGCCAGACCGATCAGGCCGTTTCTGGTTAAAGTACCCAATCGTGTTTCAATCTCATCAACGTCTCTGATAAAAGGTTCGAATTTGACCAGGCCATCATATTTCATGTTGTATTCTTCAAGCTTTTCATCAACGACTTTAGCAATCTCTATGACATCTTCATTATTGTTGTACATGATGTTGAGACCAATAGCTTTTTTGCCGTTCACTTCTGTATAGAAGATATTTTCAGGCCACTTTTCAGTTACCGTACAGACCTGCTTGAGCAGTACCGTCGTTCCATCGAGTGAAGAATATACAGGAATGTTCCCGATACCATCAGCTTCATACTGTTTGCTGTAGGTTCTGATCAGGATTCTCTCTTTTTCCGTTACGATGGATCCCGAAGAAATATTCAGGTTGGTACTGCCGATAGCCCGGGAAATATCGCTGATAGTCAGTCCGTATTTCTGCAGTGATGAGGGAGAAACCTCAACATAAATGAACCGCGAAGGCAGTCCCCAGTTATTGATCTGTGAAATCTGCCCCGAACGGAGGAGATCATCTTCAAATTCCTGTACTACATTTTTGAGAGCACCCATATCATCTGGACCGTAAATTGTAACGAGCATAGCTCTATTCCAGGCGGTTTCCTGATAAATGACAGGCTGTTCGGCTTCACTGGGGTAACCACCAATGGAATTCACCACATTCCTGACCTTATCAATAGATTTTGACATAGGCTGCGATGAAGAAATAATCAGGAATATATTACCAAAACCGTCCATGGATGATGAATACATACTTTCAACACCTTCAAGACCTTTCAGGTTTTCCTCTATTTTAGTGATTAATCCCTCTTCCACTTCCAGTGCCGAAGCTCCGGGAAAGGGGATATCTATATTGATATAATCGAGCTCCATTTTGGGCCAGATACGCATTTTCATATTGTAGATGCCGAAGACTCCCGCAACGAGAATAATAAGCATTATCCAATTGGCGAGAACGGCATTCTCAACGAAATAATTAAGAATCTTCTTCATTTTGTTCTCCGAGGCTGGACAGTTTCATTCCGATAAGAGGTTTTTGAAGAATTGTCGTAACAATTTCCGTATCCGATGGAAGTGTGTTTTCGATAAAAACGGTATCTTTGGATATAGCTTTTATAACGACATCTTCTTTGCCGAGCAGGCCATCTTTATATGTATATACAAACTGATTATCTAAAACAGCATACCGCGGAATAGCTGCCGTATCGTTGAGAATTCTCCCTTCTATGACTATGTCCACATAATTTCCCGGAGCAAATCTGGGATCGAGATCGGAGTTTGTAAATTCTATAAAGACATTCACCATTTGTGAAGAGCTGTCCATGAGCATATCCCGGCTGACTAACGTCCCGATAAGCACAGTACCGTTTCCAATTGATGGATGAATCTCTACATAAGGGCTGTTATTGCTGTCGATTCGATTCAACTCATCAACAGTCAAAGGAACAGAGATTTTCATGTTTTCAGCATCGACTAATGTAAATAAACCCTGTCCGGCATTGATAAAACTGTTTTCCAGGATCCCGGAACCTGATATGTAACCGTCAAAAGGGGAGAGAATCGTGTGCTGTTCCAGCATAATTTCTGCATTTTTGACATTGTAATAAGTCGAATAGATTCCATATGTGCTGATTAATAACTTTTCTCTGGAGTTGGTGACTTCCGGGATTTCCGGTGTTGCCCCAGATTGGAAATTAAGCGAATTCAGATAATTGTTCCATTTATTATAGAGTTCTTCGCTACTTGTTTTAAACTGGGGAACGATAGAAGCAACAGCTTTTATCAATTCAGCTCTAGCCAGATTTAAAGAATTTTCCGCCTGTCTGGAATCAATTCGAAGTAAAACATCATCTTTGACAACAGAAGTTCCGCTATTGAGATTGTTATGTGAATATACAACTTTGCCCGATGCCGTTGAATGGACATTCAGTGAACCTGCGGACTCAACCATTCCGTTACCCTCTACCAGAAAAGGGATATCACTAAACTCGGGAATGATAGTTTCCACTTTTCTTACGGGAGGCTCGACTTCTCTTTTATTCGCTTCTGCAGTTGAAGAGGAGAGGAGCAGCATACCGCCGATTCCGCCTCCCAGAATAATAATCGCAGCTCCCGCTTTGATTAATGCAGATTTAGATATTTTCATTTGTATCCCCTAAACTTTTTTCTATATATGTATGAACATTTGCAAATTTTGTGCCAAATGGTATAAATAGCGTCTTAGTGCCTTTTTAGTTCAAAAATGGTAATATCAACCACAAAATATGGAGATATTGCCATTTATTTAAACACTCTATAATTAAATGATTGTTACCTGATGTTTGTATAATTGTACGATTTTTCAGAAAAATGGTTGATAGAGATTTTCAGACACACGCTCCACCTATACACCAGTGCACTATCTTACTAATACACTAATATCTATTTCTTCCATTGTCAATAGAAAAGAATCAGAAGAAACTACAGAACCTGAATTATATTTCATATATTTTCAAATGAAAGAAAAAGTATTAGTATTGTTAAATAATCAGTGTGACCGGAGAAAGATATGAATAAAGGCGATACTTTTTTAAACAGAGTCAGAGAAATTACAATGACACATTTAAACCTGGTTGCACAGGAGACAGGAACACTATTCAAAAATTCTCTTCCAGACGGAATTGATGCAGCAAAGGTTTATTCCTTTCTACAGGACAACTACGAAATGGATGAAGTTCAGCAGATTTCAGCATGTTATGTCCGTTTATTTAACCGGGATTATGAAGACGGGCAGTTTATGTTTACTGAAACAGAATTTGAAGGAATGAAACGGCTTCTTGTTTTTTTACGAAAGGATTTGCCCGCAGAAGATATTCAATACATAGGAGAACTGGTTCGCATCCTCGAGAAAGGTTCTGCCAGAAATTAATTTGATATTGACAAATCCACCCCATGCCGCACTATTAGTATAGAACAGTTTAGATATTAAGGATTATATAAAATGGATAAAATCATCAAGTTTTTAGGTAAAGTCGATAAACAGGTTCTGGTTTACTTCACTATTTTTGGAATCCTCGCCATTGCCGTACTTTTTAATGCAAGAGAAATAATTATGACACCGTGGACAGCAAGAGAATGGATCTCTACTGCTGTAGACAATGAAAATGTGTATATACCCGGCGGTCTTGACATACACAATGAATACAACGACAAAATTCTCCATATTGACTTAAAAGAACGGACCATAAAAACAATAGGGGTACTTCCGACTGCCAGATACAGTACAGCAGCTGTGTATAAGGAGCCATATGTTTATATTGCCGGCGGATATGATATAGATGGTTATCTCAATGAGATAGTCCGATATGATCCCGATGAGGAAATATCTGAGATTATTCTCCACTTTGAAGAAAAGCGCTGTTACGGCTCTTTAATCAATAACAGTGGCACACTTTACTACATCGGCGGATTCAATGGGACAAAAGCTGTCGATACAATTTTGAAAATAGATACTGAAACTGGAAATATCTCTCAGACTGCGACCTTGAAATATCCTGTCAATTTTCATTCTGCAATCTCAGTTAACGGCAATATAATAGTCATCGGTGGAGAAAACGGAGAGGGAAATAAAGTTACCGATATTTATGAATTAAACCCGGAAACAGGAGAAATTCTAAGAGAAGGTTTTCTACCTCTTTCATTAATCCGAACAACAGCAGCTGTTTCAGACAATAAGTTGTATGTTATGGGAGGATGGGGAGAAGGTGGCGCCAGGGATGAAATCATCAGAATTGACCTTGATAAAAGCAGTCTGAATGGAGAAATTATCGGTTATATGCCTCAAAAATCATCAGACAAATCATTAGTCAGTTTTAATTCGGACCTCTTTTATATAGGTGGAATGGAAAAAAGATATATGAGACAGATGAATGTGATTAATTATAACCGGGAAACGAATACTAATAATTTTGTAAAATTGAAATCCTATCCCTGGTGGCATTAATAATCGGACTGCTCTAAACATTCAAAATTGGTTGTTGTGAATCAACCATTTTAGATTATTATTAGTTACATGTTAAACTTTGACATTAACAAAAATGACAAGATACCTATTTTCCAACAGATTCGCGATCAGATTATCCACCAGATTTCACAGGGGATATTGAAAGAGGGAATTCATCTGCCATCATCCAGGGATCTGGCGAAATATCTCGATGTGAATAGAACGACTGTTTACAAAGCGTATAGGGAATTATGGTCTCTCGGGTATACAGAAAGTCGTCCCGGTTCTTATTCGGTTATTCGAAAAAGAAAGGAAATCAGCCAGTCTTCCATAGGCACCCCCTGCGCTGTTAACTGGGACTCTCTAATCGGAACTGACGATATTCCTTTTAAAACTGTATCGAAACCGGATATCACCATGTATGACTTTCGCACCTTTTCTCCTGCCATTATTGATGATGCTGTAGAAAAATACCGAAAATGTATCAATGATGTATTGAAAGAGAATGGAGCTGATCTTCTCCGGTATGGAGATTCTTATGGTTACAAACCCCTCAGAGAATACATCTCCTCAATGATGAGCCAGAATAAAATAAAAACAGAACCGGAGAAGATCCTTATAACCGGCGGTGCCCAGAAGGCACTGGATCTAATATGTAAATTATTCAGAAAACAAAAATGGACAGTGGTAACAGCAGAACCGACATATTCCGAAGCATTGTCTCTATTCCGTTTCTATGGAGCCCGAATTCTTACGGTTCCCATAAACCATGACGGGATGGATATGGATAAATTGAAAGGGATACTGGAAAACAATAGAGTTTCATTTGTCTATACAATGCCTAATTATCAGAATCCGACAGGGATTTCCTCCTCTCAGAGCAACAGAGAGATCCTGCTAAACCTCTGTGAACAAGCCGGTGTTCCCATAATTGAAGACGGATTTTCTGAAGATATGAGAGGAACGATTCTTCCCATAAAATCGATGGATAAAAGCGGGATAGTACTCTATGTGGGAACATTCTCAAAAGTATTATTCCCGGGAATCAGAACTGGATGGATAAATGGTGATAGAACAATTATAAAAAGACTGGCAGCTCTGCAATATATAAGCAGCGTATCGGGAAACCATGTTATGCAGGCCGCCCTTACCCGTTTCTGCAAACTGGGCTATTACGATCTCCACCTGAAGAGGATCCACTCTCTATTACGAAAAAAAATGGAGAAAACCATGACTGTCCTCAGTCTGAATTTCCCCGATGATGCGGCTGACTTCACCTGCCCCGGTGGCGGATTTTATATATGGTTTCGCTTCTCTGAAAAATTCACCAATGAAGAACTCCTGATAAGCAAACTTAAAGAGAGGGGGATACTGATTACAGGCGGTAGTATTTTCACGACAGAAGATACAAGCGTGAACCTGAGGATGACCATAGCACACATAGATGAAGAGAGACTGGAAGAGGGGCTGAAAAGTTTCTGCGCCGTAGTAAAAGAATTAGCATAAGGAAAGATCATGGAAGATTTAGCATACTATTCAGTCATTGCAATCAACTCAATAATCGGTGTCAGATATTGCTATTTGACAATAAAAAAGAAAATCGAACCGTCATTGGCTATGTGGATTTTCTTTACAATAGCTGTAATCGGTTCTCTCTTCAGTTATCTTCAAGAAGGAGATTTCAGTCCTTCCGATAATATACTCAATACAAGTGACATTGTTCTCTGCTCATCAATAAGCCTGACCATCTTATTATTTGGAAAAAAAAGCTCCCGCTTTAATCGATTTGATCTGTTTTGTCTCGGAGCAGTATCTGTCATACTGCTATTCTGGTTTTTTTCCAAAGAGCATTTTATAACAAACTTGTCTCTACAGCTGATTCAGGCGATTGCATATTTACCTGTTGTAAACAGAATGTGGAACGCAGGAGAGAGCTCTGAAAGCTTTTTGACCTGGATTCTAATCTTAACAGTTTCGATAATTTCATTGTTTACAACAAATGGATTACTGGGTCTGCTCTATTCTGCAAGGGCTATTTTCTGTGTTTTAACATTGCTGATTCTAATGGTTCGAATAGAGATAAAAAAAGCCGGTCGAAACCGGCCTATAATCAAAAATTAGTGTTTCGCCAGATAATCGGCAACACCGTCTCCGTCAGGAGTCATAGCGTCATCGCCTTTATTCCATCCCGCAGGACATACTTCACCATATTTCTCTGTATGCTGAAGAGCATCGACAAGGCGGACAGCTTCATCGATATTTCTTCCAAGGGGAAGATCGTTAACAACCTGATGTCTGACAATCCCCTCTTTATCGATTAAAAACAAGCCTCTAAGTGCAATGGACTCATCAAAGAGAACATCGTAATCTGCTGAAATTGATTTTTTAATATCTGCTACGAGCGGATACTGTATATTTCCGATTCCGCCATTTTTCACATCTGTATTTTTCCATGCCAGATGGCTGAACTCAGAGTCGATTGAAACCCCGATAACTTCTACATTTCTTGATTTGAATTCTTCCAGTTTTCTACTGAATTCTATTATTTCTGTAGGACATACAAATGTAAAATCGAGAGGATAAAAAAACAATACTACATATTTCCCTCTATAATCTTTAAGTTCGATTTCTCCGAAACTATTATCTGGCAGAACTGCCGTTGCTTTAAAATTAGGTGCTTCTTTAGTTACTAAAACTGACATCTGTTATTCTCCTTATTAGTAATAATTACTATTAAGGATATAATAATAAGGTCCGACAGTTATGTCAACCTAATAATAATATTTAAAACTATTTTTAAAAAACTGACAAATCCTTGTTTTTGCATAGAGTTAAAATTAACATTTAAATATGAAATACATATGGCTTTTTATGAAATTATTTATCAGGGAGATGATCAGCCCGATAAATTATCTTCTATCATTTCTTGTCGGCGCTACCATAAATGTTTTTCAATCGGGAAAACCCTTCAACAGCCTCGTTCCCTTTCTCGTTCCTATTTTCGTACAGTCCTTTTCCAAAGCATCAGTATATTTAAAGAACAGAACCAGGGACATTCTTCTCCTGCTGCCACAGGAGAGACAGGATCCCGCCTTTCTAACGGCTGAAGATGGAACAATTATCGCTTCAACTGGAAAAACAAAAGAGTTGTTTCTACAGCATAATATTGAAAATATAAAAGACCTGCTTATTATCGATAATACTTTTAAGGACAATGTGATTAAAGAAGCTTACTCGACGATCACAATGAAGTGGTACTCTCTCAAAGTAAAAAAAGTCGATGAGATCTATCTAATCTGGCTGGAGGATATTACAGACTCGATCAATCTCGATTTGAGAATAGGAATTCAGAGACAATTCAGCATTGATATTATGAATTCCCTATCGGAATTAGTATATCAGAACGATATTTACGAAAGGCTGGCCAAGTTAATCCTTGTCGATGATTATGAGGGAGTATTCCTGGCGAAATTGAGAGAAGATAATGTTCTCGAAGGACATGCTTATAAACACAAAAACGGTAAGTATGAAAAATCCGGTGCTATTGAAATTATTTCAGACTATTCTGCTCCGATCACATTCTCAAGACAGAGAAATTCTATTGTAACTGATTCTATTATAAATTATGCCGCTCGTGAGGAATTTGATAAAGCCAATCCCTTCCATAAGGACATAAGAGATCTGATGGATAAGGATATCAGAAATTATGTTAATTACCATCAAAACGAAATATCGATAATCGCCTTTAATAAATTCAGTGAGATAACTTCCTTTGATCTGAGAACTATGGAATCGGCAGTGGATAATGCCAGAGTTGTTAGCACGCTGCTCGATATGGCCATTGAAAATGACGCCCGATTCCTCGAATCCATGGAAGGGCTCTGTGCCGCTGCTGAATTCAGCGATGAGATTACAGGGAAACACATTTACCGTGTTAACGAATACTCTGAACTGATTGCCAGAGCATACGGCCTTAAAGAAAAAACCTGTATCTGGCTTGGACAAGTCGCTGCAATACACGATATCGGTAAAGTTGCTATGCCGGAAATTATAAAAATTGATAGAATGTATACCCCTGAAGAAAGAAGCACTATGCAAATGCATACAATAATCGGTTCTCAGATAATCACTAAAATGATAAAAGATGCTAAAAAGCCCGATAGAAGATTCCTGCTGGCACAGAAGATAGCTCTCAATCACCATCAGGAATGGTGCGGTCAGGGATATCCCGGACTAATGGACGAAAATAATCAGATTGTCGATATCAATAACATCAATCCCGAATATTACACCCGGCTCAGACCTTTAAAGGAAGATGAAGTTCCCGTGGAAGCTCTTATTGTTTCTCTGGCAGACAGATACGATGCTCTGAGAAGCCCCCGTCATTACAAAAAGGGATTTTCCCATGAAAAAGCCATGGAAATAATTAGTTTTGACGATAGAAGCAAACGAAAAGGAGAAGATATTTTCGGCCCAATGGTGTTTGATGTCTTTCTGAAGATTCACAAACAGATGGAAAATATCTATGACTCAATGGCTGATTGAAAAAAATAAATTACTTATTCAGGAGATAAAATATGGGTGACAAAATGAGATTACTGCCTTTCAGCGAATTGCTTCGAAGGCTCTTTGAAGAATACAAAACACAGAGAAGTATCTTTGATATTCCCGAAAGCAGATGGTACAGAAAGGGAGACAGCAGGAATCTTGATATTTTCGGAGACCGCTGTGAAACAGTTCTGGGACCTGCTGCAGGACCTCAAACCCAGTTATCTCAGAACATAATCACATCTTTTCTTACGGGAAGCCGTTTTATTGAACTGAAAACAGTGCAGGTTCTCGATGGCCTGGAGATAGATAAGCCCTGTATTGATGCCTATGATGAGGGTTTTAATACTGAGTGGTCTACAGAGCTCAGCCTTCAGAAAGCCTGGGAGGAATATGCCAAAAGCTGGATCCTGCTTCATCTTATTGAAGAATTATGGGATTTCAGAAAAAGTGGCTCAAACCGGTCTTTCTCTTTCAACATGAGTGTCGGTTACGATCTGAAAGGGATTAAAACAGAAAAAATGCAGACCTATCTGAGAAGAATGATGGATTCCTCTCAGGAAAAACAGTTTCAGAAATGGCTTGTTGAAATGGTAGAAAAAGTGCCGGTTATGCTCAAGGGGACAGGACTGGAATCGAAAGGGGAAAAGCTTGGTGAAATTAAAGAGAGAATAAGCGGAACAATCTGCCGCAGCATCACCCTCTCAACTATGCATGGATGCCCCCCTGAAGAAATTGAAGCAATCTGCCGGTATATGCTGGTCGAAAAAAAACTCGATACATTTGTCAAACTCAATCCGACATTGCTGGGATTCACAACAGTCCGGGAAATACTCGACAATCTTGGTTTCGAATATATTTCTCTCAATAAAGATGGATTTGATCACGATCTGCAATATGACGATGCTCTTGCCATCGTGACCCGCTTGAGAAATACAGCATCGGGAGAGAGACGGCGCTTCGGTGTGAAGCTGACGAATACCCTGGCTTCTATCAACAACCGCGATGAACTCCCCGGAGGTGAAATGTATATGTCGGGAAGAGCCCTTTATCCTCTTTCACTGAATCTTGCGGCCAAACTATCTGAATATTTCAATGGTGATCTGCCCATCTCCTATTCCGGAGGAATTACCATACACAATGTCGTGGATGTTTTCAAAACAGGTATACGGCCGATAACGATCTGTACAGATCTGCTCAAACCGGGAGGTTATATCAGACAGGTTCAGATGGCTGAAGCTCTGGAAGAAATAAAAGACTGGGAGATCGATTCAATTGATGTGAAAGCACTGAAGGAACTTGCCCTTTCGTCACTTTCTGAAACAACTTCCCGTAAAGACTTCCGTGGACCTGACGAAGTCACCAGTGAAGGACCATTAAACCCCTTCGATTGTTACGTGGCACCCTGTGTCGGAGCTTGCGCAATCAATCAGCACATTCCCGAATACATCAGGCTCATAGGCGAGCAGCGCTATGCTGAAGCACTCGAAGTCATTTATGAAAGAAATGCGCTTCCTTCAATGACGGGAAACATTTGTGACAACCAGTGCCAGCTAAGTTGTACGAGACTCGATTATGAGGGCTGCCTCAATATCAGGGAAATAAAAAAAATTGCCGTTGAGCAGGGCATGGAAGGTTACCTGAAACGATGGACCAAACCGGAAGTGACCAGAGATGCCAGGTGTGCAGTAATCGGAGCGGGACCGGCCGGTCTTTCGGCTGCTTACTTTCTGGCCAGGGAAGGATTCGATGTCACAGTATACGAAAGAGAACCCGATGCCGGAGGTGTCGTGAGGTATGTCGTTCCCCATTTTCGACTGACAAGAGAAGCCATTGCCAGCGATGTTGATCATATAAAGCGGCACGGTGTAAAATTCGTTTTTAATTCGGGAGAAAAAATAGATATAGAAAAACTGAAATCCCAGGGTTTTACCTATATCGCTCTCGGACTGGGAACATATCAGACTAGAACTCTTCCCGTAAAAGGTGATAACAAAAATATAATTCCGTCATTGGAATTTCTAACGGACTTCAACAAAGATCCTGATGCCATGAGGCTCGGTAAAAATGTTGTTGTCATCGGCGCCGGAGACACGGCTATGGATTGTGCCCGTTCAGCCATGAGATGCAAAGGAACAGAAAATGTAACCGTTGTTTACAGAAGGGCATTCACTCAAATGCCGGCCAGCAGAGAGGAGTATGAAGACGCCCGTGAAGACGGGGTTCCTTTCCATTGGCTCAGAAACCCGGAAGTGTTTGATAGCGACGGAACTCTCATACTGAGGGTTATGGAATTGGGAGAAAAAGATGATTCGGGAAGGCGGAGACCTGTTCCGACAGATGAAACAGAAACTATATCTGTCGATACATTGATTTACGCGATCGGAGATGATCCCGATGAAGCACTGATGAATGACATAGGCTTGAATACGAATAAGTGGGGCATTGTTTCAACAGGGGAAAATGGAGAAACGAACCTGGAGAATGTCTATTTATGCGGAGACAGCAGAACCGGAGCATCAACCATTGTAAAATGCATAGCTGAGGGACGGAGAACAGCCGATGCCATTACTGCAAAAGATGATAAGGACTGGGTCAGAGAAGAGATTTTCCCATTTGTCGATCCCATTGAAAGAGAACAACAGATTCAGGACAAAAAAGGTTTTATTACAGGAAAACCCAATGCCAGAAAATACAGCGATTTTGTTTCCTTCGGTAAAACAGAACTTTCCCGTTGTCTCGAATGCAATTACGTCTGTAATAAATGTGTCGATGTCTGTCCGAACAGAGCCAATATAGCTCTGCCCGTTGACGACTCGAATATGTTTAATGATCCCTTTCAGATTATTCATATTGATGCCTATTGTAATGAATGCGGCGACTGCGGTCATTTCTGCCCATGGGAGGGAAGGCCGTATATTGATAAACCGACCATTTTCAGCGAACTTGAAGATTTCGAAAACAGCTCTAACCCGGGATGGCTCGTTACGGGAAATAAGGTAAAGATCAGATATAAAAATCAGATTAGTGAACTTTCCTTGAAAGATGGAAAAATTATAGATAACTTTGATGGAGATAATGATAAAAAGAGATTCTATTATCTCCTGGAGATGCTTTTGAAAAATCGCTCTCATCTCTTTGGACCTGTGGAGGATATGATATGAACAATGATATCTCCCGGCCGATTCCCAGACCTGATGGCAAGGGAAAAGCCGCCGGAAGTGCTAAATACATAGGTGATTTCGACTACTCCGGGGCTCTTACTGCCCGGTTTTACCGATCTGATTTCCCCAGAGGGAAAATCAAATCTGTTCACATCCCCGATCTGCCTGTGGGATACTGGCATATTAATAGTGAAGATATACCGGAATCCGGAGAGAACAGCCTGGCTCTTATAAAAAAAGACTGGCCGGCATTCGCATCGGAAGAAGTCAGGTATAAGGGACAGATTATAGGTATGATCTGCGGTCCCGATCCGGATAAAGTCGATGAGATCATTAATGAAATAAAAGTTGATTATGCAGCGGTCGAACCGGCTGTCACTCTCGACGATTCACTGAATCTGAAGGGCGGTCCTCTTGTAGGAGATAATAATGTATTTACCGAATTAAATCTCTGCAATGGAGATGTGGAAAAAGCCTTCAGCCAGGCTGACAGCATTATCGAAGATACATACGAAACAGGTTTTCAGGAACAGCTCTATATGGAACCTCAGGGACTGGTCGCCTGGTCTGAAAAACAGAAAGTCCATGTTCACGGATCGATGCAGTGCCCTTATTATGTAAAACACGCTGTTGAGGAAATTTTAGGTGAAGGTTATGAGGTCCGCGCTGTAGAAGCGACTATCGGTGGAGGTTTCGGTGGTAAAGAGGACTATCCTGAAATTATGGGTGCCCCTCTGGCAGTTGCGGCTTTAAAAACCGAAAAACCCCTGAGAATGATATTCGACAGGACTGAAGATATGGCCTGGACCAGCAAAAGGCATCCTTCGAGAATAAAAATCAGAACCGCCCATGATAAAGAGGGCCGGATTCTGGCTATGGACATAGACTGTCTGATCGATGGCGGAGCATATGAGAGTTACAGCCTGATCGTATTGATGAGAGCAGTTTTTACCAGTACGGGAGTCTATAATGTTCCAGCTGTGAAAGTTCGGGGCCGCGCCATGGCAACCTGTACAGTTCCCTCGGGAGCTTTTCGCGGATTCGGTGCTCCCCAGGCAATTTTCGCTCTGGAAATGCATATGGAAAAATGCTCAAGAGCTTTTCAACAGGAGTCTCTTTTATATAAACAGCCTTATTTCCTCAAAAAAGGAGATCCCACTATTACCGGTGGAAAAATCCGCGATGATGTCGTTCTCGATAAAATGATAAATCGTATGGAAGAGATGTCCCGGTACAGTGATAAAAGAAAGCAGTACGACCAAATGCCCTGGAAAGGTATAGGTTTGTCTCTCTTCAATCACGGTTGCGGATTCACAGGAGATGGAGAACAGAGAATAATAAAAGCAAGAGCGGCACTGAAAAAAACAGCCCATGGAAAAGTAGAAATACAAACAGCTACAGTAGATTTCGGCCAGGGTCCGAGAACGACTTTCAGAAAAGTGGTAGGAAAAGTGCTGGGGATAGATCCCATGAAAATAGCCTTTGCCCTTCCCGACACTGACAGAGTCCCCGATTCAGGTCCGACTGTAGCCAGCCGTTCGATAATGATAGTCGGTTATCTGCTGCAGGAAGCGGCTAAAGAATTAAAGGAAATATGGAAAGAAGGTGAAGAGCAGGAAGTGCTCAAACATTATGAAATGCCTCCGGGCATGTTCTGGGATCAGGATAACCTGAAAGGAGATGCCTACGCTACATTCGGCTGGGGCGTCAATGTCTGTGAAGTCGAAGTGGATCCCGTCACCTGGGAAACGAAAATAACAGGAGCATGGGGTGTATATGATGTGGGCGTTGCCATTGATGACAAAGTTGTAAATGGCCAAATTCAAGGTGGAATGAGTCAGGCCCTCGGTTATGGTGCCATGGAAAACCTCACTGTTGATGAAGAGGGTGTTTTTCTTCAAAGAACGATGGCCGATTACATGGTTCCGACGACTCTTGATTTCCCCCGGACCGGAGCAGATACAATAGACAATCCCTACCCTTATGGTCCTTTCGGTGCCAAAGGTATGGGGGAAATGGTTCACGATGGCGGCCACGCTGCCTTTGCAGCAGCAGTGGAACAGGCTGTCAATCGCGACTGTACAAAGATTCCCATTATTCCCGAGACCCTTATGGAGATAATGAAAAAATGAAAATCGAACTAAATGTAAATGGACATAGAAAAGAAATCGAATCAGATCCCATGAGTCGTCTCCTCGATGTGCTTAGAAATGACTTTTCTCTTACAGGAACGAAAGAGGGATGTGGAGAAGGTGAATGCGGAGCCTGCAGCATTCTGCTTGACGGGTTGCTCGTTAACAGCTGCCTCATTCCCGTTTTGCAGTGTGAAGGTAAAGAGATTGTGACCATAGAAGGTATTGCCGAAAGCAGAAGAGGTGAAATCCTCACTGAAGCGTTCGCCGAAGCTCATTCTGTCCAGTGCGGGTTCTGTACCCCGGGCATGGTAATCGCTGCGGAATCTGTTTTAAGAAAAAAACCCAAACCCGATGAAAAGGATATCCGCCAGGCTCTTGCCGGCAATATCTGTCGCTGTACGGGGTATGATATGATCATCGACGGAATCATTCTCGCTTCTGAAAAAGGAGACGGATTATGGTAGATGCATTAAGACCGGGAACCCTATCTGAAGCCCTGAAATGGCTCAGCGCCAATAAAGCTATGCCTTTCGGAGGCGGAACAGATCTCATGGTTCATTACAGAAATTATACGGGAACTTCATCAAAGATATCCCGTCCCGTCCTGTTCACAGATAACATTGAAGAACTGCGTCAGATCGAAGAAGGAGTGGATCAATTGAGAATAGGTTCTGCCGTTCTTCTTTCAGAACTTGAGGAACATGAGAAAGTTCCGCAAATACTCAGGGAATCCATATCCCAGATCGCGGCTCCGGCTTTGAGAAACAGAGCGACATTGGCCGGAAATATCTGCAACGCCTCTCCCGCAGGTGATTCTCTTCCACCACTCTATATTTATGAAGCCAGGTTAACCCTTTCATCTGTAAGAGGAGACAGGATAGTAAAAATTGAAGATTTCATTACCGGTCCGGGGAAGACCATTCTGGCAGAAGATGAACTGCTGACATTCATCACCATCCCCTATGAGGGGAAAGAAGAAAGTTATTACAGGAAAGTGGGAACCCGGGCAGCCAATGCGTTATCTAAATTATCCGTTGCCGCTATTGCTCAAAAAGAAAATGGAATAATTATAGATTTTGGGCTCGCTCTAGGTGCTGTAGCACCTTTAATAGTGAGAAACAGAGACTGTGAGAAACTTGTAATCGGTCAAAAAGCACAATTGCTGAATATAGAAACAATAGTGGATGCCTATGCGCCTCATATCAGGCCTATAGATGATCAGCGCTCGACAGCTGCTTACCGAAAAGAGGTTTCATTGAATATAATCAGGAATTTCCTGGAGCAAATACAGGAGTAAAAATGATAAAAGAATTTAAGAGGGCTTCCACTGTAGAAGAAGCAGTCCGTCTTTCAGAAGATGGATATGTTATTCTGGCCGGAGGAACCCAGGTAAATAATACACTCTATAGAAAATGGGGAAAAGATATTGAAAAGGTCGTTTCCATCGATGATCTGAAGCTCGAAGGGATCAGAAATGAACAGAACAAACTGATAATAGGATCTATGACTACTCTTCAGGATTTAGCTGATTCGGAAATTATCCCCGAAGCACTTGTTATGGCAGCGCAATTTATACCGACAAGAAGCATCAGAAATATTGCCACAATCGGGGGAAATATCGGCGCCGGACGAAGAGATTCATATATCATTCCCGCATTGATAGCTCTCGAGGGGGAAGTCCTTCTCGCCGGTGGGAAAAAAGTCAAAGTAGAAGATTATCTGGCGAAAAAATCTGATTATCTGATAACTGAAATTCACTTGCCTGTTATTAAGGGCATAACCAGGGCAATTAAAGAGTCCAGATCACATCTGGCCTTACCGGTAGTTTCCGCAGCGGTATCCATAAGCAGTGAAAAAGGAAAAATCACCAGAATTATCATAGCAGCCGGTTGCATAAATAAAGGCTGTGTTCGTCTTTCAGAAGTCGAAAAAGCAGTGCTCGACGGCAAACTCACCAACGATACTGAATTAGAAGATGCCATTGCGCGGAACATATCCCCGGAAAGCGATATTCTCGGCTCATCAACATATAAAACCTATATCAACAGCGTGAGAATTGCCGATTGCGTCCGCTACTGTATGAAGGAGGTGCTCAAATGAAAGTAACTTTTAATCTAAATGGTAGAACTGTTTCTTTCGAAGCGGCTCCCGGAGAAAGCGCACAGGTATTTCTGCAGAGAAACGGCATCCCTTCCGTGAGAAATAGTGATGACGGTTTTGGTTTTGCCGGTTCCGACTCAATACTTCTCGATGGAAAAATAATCGGAGCTAATATCCTTATTGCACCTCAACTGGAAGGTAGAGAAGTCAGGACAATCGAATTTCTACGCGAGGGAAAAGAGCTTTCGATAATTCAGAAAGCTATGGTTGAAGCGGGATGTGTCCAGTCGGGATACAACAGCCCCGCTGCAGCTCTGATGATATACGAACTGCTCGAAAGGGAAAAGAATCCTACAAGGGTACAGATACAGGATGCTCTTTCGGGATTATTCAATAGAGCCACTGGATACGAACAGTTTTTCAAAGCTGTGGAAATAGCGGCAGCAAGAAAAAAAGATCCATCATATATATCAGAACTTTTCCCGTCATTTGGGAAAAACTATGAAATCGTCGGAAAACCATCACCTAAAAAAGATTCAGCCCGCATGGTAGCCGGGGAAAAGGTATATGTTGAAGATCGTGTGGAAAGTGACACAACATTTCTCAAAGTACTGAGAAGTCCCTATGCCCATGCAAATATCAAAAAGATAGACAAAAGCAAGGCTGAATCTCTTCCGGGAGTTGTGGCGATATATACCCACAAAGACGTTCCCGATAAAACCTATACCCAGGCGGGACAGGGATTCCCCGAACCGAGCCCCTACGACAGGATGCTGCTCAGCCGGAAAGTGAGACATGTCGGAGACAGGGTGGCTGCAGTAGTCGCGGAAACAGAAGAAATAGCTCTCGAAGCGCTGAAGTTTATTGAAGTTGACTACGATGTTCTGAAACCGGTCTTAACCTGGGATGATGCAAAAGCCGCCGATGCGCCTTTGATCCATAACGGAATTCAGATCTATGCAGCCGGGGCTCCCGACGACCTTGACCAGTCGAATAAAAAAGCTGACCCGTCAGAAGAACCGGTAGTCTATCAATTTCCCATAGGAGGAGATCCCCGAAAGAATATTTCGGCCAGTGTCTCCGGTGGAATCGGCGATCTGGAAAAAGGATTTTCCGAAGCTGATGTGGTAATTGAACGCATATACGGTACGACGCAGATACAGTGTACTCCTCTGGAAAAACACACCTGTTATGCCCGGCTTGAAGGGGACAGGCTGATCGTTCATGCCAGTACGCAGGTTCCCTATCACGTGAGACGAATCATATCGACACTGCTCGATTTACCTGAAAATCAGGTCAGAGTCATAAAAGAACGCGTCGGCGGAGGGTACGGATCGAAACAGGATATACTTCTTGAGGAACTCGTCGCTTTCTGCGCCTGGAAGACTGGAAGGCCGGTCTATCAGCAATACAGCAGAGAAGAGGAATTTATCGCCTGCAGTACGAGAAAACCTATGCGTGTAACAGTTAAACTCGGTGCAAAAAAAGACGGACAATTGACAGCCATGTACATGAATGTCGAATCCAATCAGGGACCCTATGGCGCTCATGCGCTGACAGTACCGATGAATGGAGTATCGAAAAGTCTGCCTCTGTTTATCTGCCCCAATGCCGCTTTTGATGTGACATCTTATTACTCCAATATACCGCCTACCGGCGCTTACCAGGGATATGGTGCTCCGAAAGCCAATTACGCCCTTCAGGTCGCTGTCAAGGAACTGGCTGATGAGCTTGGCATGGAACATCTGGCATTAATAGAAAAAAACAGAGTACACGAAGGCGATATGCTGGAGATTCTCAAATGCCTGGGAGAAGGACGGGAAGGAAAACCTGCACCGGCGACAAGTTGTGGCCTGGGGCCTGCGTTAAAGCAGGGTTCTTCGATGATCAACTGGGACATTCGGGAAACATCGGTTGACAACCATATAAAAATTGGAAAAGGGGTTGCCACCATACAACAGGGATCGGGTCTGCCTGGTCTGGATCAGGCAAACTGCACAGTGAAAATGCTCGGAGACGGAACTCTTCTGGTTCATTCCGGGGGAGCTGACCTGGGAACGGGACTCGATTTGGTCAGTGCAAAAATGGTAGCTGAAGTTCTGAAAACTGATATGGATTTTATCACAGTCCAATCAGGGGACACCGATATGGCTCCCTTCGATGTAGGAGCCTACGCTTCGAGCGGGACATATTTCTCCGGTGGTGCCGCGAGAAATGCCGCTTTAAAAATGGCAGAAAAAATCAAAAGGGAAGCCGCTGTGATTCTCGGAGAAAAAGAAGTGGATCTGAAAATCAAATATCCTTCGAAGGTTGTCGGTAAAAAAGGTGAATTGACTTTCAAAAAACTGGCCTGGCACACACAGGCCGGAGAAGGATCCGGTCAGATCATAGCCAGTGCGAGCTTTACGACTGAAGATTTCAGTTTCCCCTATGGTGCACATTTCTGCCAGGTGGCCGTCAATACGCGAACAGGAGAAGTCAAGGTGCAGAAATATTATGCTCTCCAGGACTGCGGTGTTCCGATTAATCCGGAATACGCTCTCGGACAGATCTATGGCGGTGTTGTAAAATCTATTGGCCATGCATTATATGAAGAGATGATTTTTGATGCTGAGGGACGTTGTCTGAATCCCGACCTGAGAAGCTATGGAGTGCCGATGATAGGAGACATCCCCGAAGACTTTAAAGCAATTCTGGTGGAAACAGATGACCCATACGGTCCTTTCGGCGCAAAGTCCATTGCTGAGATCAGTGTGAACGGAGCAGCGCCGGTTATCGCCAATGCCATTCACGATGCCGCGGGTATCTGGATGAGACGCTGGCCCTTCTCTCCTGAAGCAGTACTGAAGGAACTGGGGAAAATCTGATAGTGCAATAATTTCTGTTCTCTTGAAACAATGGATCAGATACAATAGAGTCAACATATGAGAATTGAAGCACAATCGATAGAAGAATTATTAGAAAAATCAGGTGTTCACAGGGAACTGATGGAAGAACTGGACAGAATAATCTGTACAAGTGCACCGGACCTTAAAAGAACACTATTCACCACCCCTTCAATCACCATGATCGGTTATGGCGAGATGCCATGGAAAACTGCTTCTTCCAGTGGTGTCTGGCCGCTGATAAGTCTGGCTCCACAGAAAAACTCCGTTAATTTATACATTGCCGCAGATAAAGAAGGTTTGCCCTTACCTCAGTATTACAAAGACTATTTCAGCAAATCCGCCATAGGTAAAAACTGCATCAGAATCAGAAATAAAAAAAATATGAACAGTTCCATTTTAAAAGAATTAATCAGAGAAACACATTTATGGGGAAAGCTGAAATTGAATAAATATGGTAAAAACGGCGCTGAACCTGGTAAATAAAAAATCATAATTAATTGAGTCGGTTTTCTCCAAGATATTCATCTAATATCAGACCGTGTTCAAATGTAAGATTATTCAGAGCCTTCTGGAATTCTTCAATCAGAGAATCGGGAATATTTTTGTTGAATGCAAAATAACACCCTCTCTCATCAAATGCATATAAGATTTTGAAGGTATGAGCATCAGTTCCGGTTGTTTTAAGAAAATAATTCAACGAGATATTGGAATGGGAAATCATATCAATCCGGCCTAATTCTAATTTTTTCAAGTTCTGTACGAGAGTTCTGACCGTTTCAATCCGGTTTCCATCAATCCCTGAATCAATCAGTAACTGGTTAGAGGCATCCCCTAAAATCGTTCCTATAGTATAATCATTTGCATCATTTAAAGAATTCAGCTCAATCGGACTATCTTGTGAAGTAAAAAGTATATTTTTGGCCATATAAATCGGTCCCACCCATTTAAATAGAGACTTCCTGTCATCTGTTCTCAGCATCGTAAATAATACATGATTATCATTTTCCAGCGCGTCTTTGTAGGCACGGGACCATGGCATTACCTTTATTTCCTGTTCAGGATAATTTAGTTCACTCCCTTCATCACAAAAGAGAGGTATGCCAATGGCAAAAAACAAACTTAATACAATTATAGAAAATGGAAACCTACACATACACTCACGCTCACCTCTAATTAATATTAGTAAATATCTGATAAAAAATCACTTCATGTCAATAAAATTACTTGACTTTTCATTTTTCAACTGTACTATATAAGTATAACGGTGGTACGGATGAAAGATATGGGAAATCTGATTGTCGATTACAAATCGATCATTCCGGTTTTTGAGCAGATAAAACAGCACATTAAGGTAAACATCCTTAGCGGCAATTATTCTGCTGATGAAAAGATAACCTCTGTAAGAGAGCTGGCAAGGATGGTCAAAGTGAATCAGAACACCATTGTAAAAGCCTATTATCAGCTGGAGCAGGAAGGATTTATTTATTCAAAACCGGGACGGGGGTATTTTGTGCATGACAATCAGGGAAGCAAGAAAGATGAAAAGCTGGATGTTTTCCAAAACGCTACAAAAGAGTATATGGAAAAAATTACAGCAATGGGATTCTCTGTTAACGACGTCATAACAGAGATGGAGAAGTTAAAATAACGCTTTATAAGGAGCTTTGTATGATTGAATCTATTTCGCCGGTAACAATCTGGTTAATTGTCGGAATACTGTTTGGACTTGCTGAAATGATAATTCCGGGATTAATAATCATATTTTTCGGCCTGGGAGCTATCGTAACAACATTGACTACGCTAGTGGGGCTGACTACTGGATTTACATCTCAGATGTTGACATTTCTAGTGACATCATTGCTGTTTCTAACCTTATTTCACAAAGTGTGGAAAAGAAAAAGAGGGAAAATAAACAGCGGGGATACAACAAACTTCAACATTCAGATTGGAAAAATTGTTCCAGTTGTCGAATATATCGATCCCGTTGAAGGATCGGGCAAAGTCAGATACCAGGGAGCTTTATGGAGTGCCACATCGAAAGAGAAAATCGCCCCCGGAGAATCAGTTCGAGTAATCGGTTGTGAAAATCTGACATTGGTAGTTGAAGAGATAAAAAAAGGAGAATAGAGATGGTAATAAACACAATTATTCTAGTTGTATTGGGAATCGGAATCATAGGAATACTTTTTGCTATAGTTAAAATTGTCCCTACCCAAAAAGTATATATCGTTGAAAGATTGGGCAAATATCACAAAACTCTGGAAGCCGGATTCAATGTTCTCGCCCCTTTTGTAGATAAAGTGGCCTATGTCCATTCTCTGAAAGAAGTAGCTGTAGATGTCCCTCCGCAGACCTGTATTACGAAAGACAATATTTCTGTAGCTATAGACGGGATCCTTTTCTTCAGAATAATAGATCCTGTAAAAGCCAGTTATGGAATTCAGGATTATGGTTTTGCCGTTAACCAGCTTGCACAGACTACTATGCGTTCTGAAATCGGTTCTATTGAACTCGATGTCACATTTGAATCGCGAGACAACATAAACGGTGCGATTGTCGCCGCTGTAGATGAAGCCTCTGATCCATGGGGCATAAAAGTCACCAGATATGAGATTAAGAATATTGAAACACCTAAAACTATTCGCGATGCCATGGAAAAACAGATGCGCGCCGAACGTGAGAAACGGGAACAGATAGCCCTTTCCGAAGGGGACAAACTGGCTAAAATCAACAGAGCCGACGGTGTGAAACAGGAAGCGATAAAATTATCTGAAGGGGAAAGAATCAAAAGAGAAAACGAGGCTAAAGGTCAGGCCTCTGCCATTCTTGAAGTAGCCAAAGCTACGGCTCTGGGAATTGATGAGATTTCCAAAGCTGTAAGTCAGCCCGGAGGACAGGAAGCTCTTTCAATGAAAATAGCTTCAGACTGGTTTAAATCTTTCGAAGCTCTGGCAAAAGAAACCAATACAATGATCATACCGACAAATATGACAGAAATTGCCAGTGTGTCTGCAGTATTAAAAAGTGCTTTGAATTTTACGAAACCACCTTCTTCTTAGTTATGGAAATAAACTCCCGAAATGGCTGAAATGCAATTTCGGGATAATTGGTAAAAGGAGCGCAACATCATGAATCTGAAAAACTTATTTATGCTTTTTTCACGGAATGACGATTCTGATCTTCAGAAAATGGTTAACCTGGAAGCCGGGACATTCTTTATCTTTCTGACCGATAGATACGGTGAAGGGACTCTGAGAGAATTAAACGATTCTTAAGATGTCAATTATAAGATCATCTACGGCAAAAACCTGAAAATACAGGAACAGGAGTGGAAAGATTATTATGGTATATAAGGCAAAAACTTAATCAATCAATGCGCTGTACATCATTTGCTGAAAATAGGCTGCCACCGGTGATATTCCATAGGGAACAAGCTGAATCATAAAAACTGCTGTCAGTTCCTCCTCGGGATCGATACACATCCAGGTCCCGGCCATTCCCGACCACCCCCATTCACGGACAGAACCATTCATACCTGCGTTTGCCGGATCCATCATAACCCGAACTCCCAGGCCGTAACCGTATCCCCTGGCTTCGTTTTCAGTAAAATTTTTCAAAATATCAGCTTGAAGATGATTGGCTGACATAAACTCTACTGTTTTTCTACCGAGGATTCTGACATCGTCGAGCTCGCCTTTATGGAGAAGCATCTGGCTGAAGCGGGTATAATCATCAATTGTGGAGACAAGACCTCCTCCGCCCATCTCAAAATGCGGTTTTTTTGTAAAAACACCAAAATCTTTGTCCTTTGTTAAAGTCAATTCCTTTCCATTCCATTCATATAGACAGGAAAGTCTGTCTTTTTTTCCCGAAGCTACAAAAAATCCTGTATCGGGCATATTCAGAGGTTTGAAGATTTCATCTTTAAAAAATTGTGATAGTTGTTTTCCGCTCAAAATCTCAATCAACCGTCCCAGAACATCAATGGAAAAACTGTACCTGTACTCAGTTCCAGGGTCAGAGGCTAGAGGAAACCCTGCCAACAGGTCAGTAAACTCTTCCAGGGAAAACTTCGGATTATCTTTTCCGTATTTGTCTAATTGCTCTTCATAATATTTATCCAGCCCTTCCTCTTCAAATCCATAACTCAATCCCGAAGTCATTGTAAAGAGATGTCTGATCGTTATTTCAGATTTTGCGGCTCTGGTCAAAGGCTTGCCACCATCAAAACCGGTAAGCACCTTTGGTTCTGCAAAAGAGGGAATGTACTTTGATATGGGATCATTCATAGAGTAAAGTCCCCGTTCAAATAGGATGAGAGCAGCGGTTACAGTCACAGGTTTGCTCATTGAATAGATCCGAAATATTGTGTCGTCTTTGATTTTTACCTTTTTTTTCATATCGGCAAAACCGAAATTTTTCCTATAGACGATATGGTCCTTTCTGGAAATAATAGCGCTTATTCCGGCTATCTCTTTGTTGTCTATAAATTTCCTGAACATATCATCTATTCTGTTCAATCTCTCTGTGCTTAATCCCATAGATTCCGGTTTTGCTATTTTCATAATGTACTCCTGATTTTAAAGAATAGTCTCTTTTGAGAATAATCTCAAATTCAGGAGAATACTATCATCCTTTTACAGCCCCGGCCATTATACCCCTCATAACCTGTTTCTGAAAAATCAGATAACAAAGTGTCACAGGCATCATTACGATGATGATCGCAGCGCTAAGGTTCTGCCAGGCACCTAATCTCGGATCGGCAAATGCCGCCATCAGATTCGTTGTCAAAGTTCTTAACTTCATTGAAGGCATATAGAGAAAAGGAATATACATATCATTCATAATATCCACCATCTTCAATATGCCTAAAGTCGCGACAGCAGGCATAATAAGCGGCAATATAATTTTCCAGTATATTTTCCATAAAGGGAGCCCATCTATCATGGCGCTTTCATCGAGACTTTTGGGAATCTGACTTATAAACTGGAGATAAACATAAACCTGCATCATATCGGCACCGGCATAAATCAGGACGGCAGCCCATCTTGTGTTGTAGATTCCCAGCATTTTGATAATACCGAATCGGGAGATTTCCGTTACATAAACAGGGACTATCATTCCAAGAAGAAATAATAGGAGAACCACTTTTTTCAGTTTAAACTCAAATCTGGTCAGGCAATAAGACACTGTTGATGCCAGAATGGTATTGATGATAAGACTGAAAACCACAAGAAACAGGCTATTGACGAAGGAACGGATAATTCCCCCTATGCTGAAAACAATAGCATAATTGTCCAATGTCAGTTTTTTCGGAAAAGCCAAAGGTGAGGATGATCCAATTTCAATAGGAGTTTTCAGTGAAGCGAATATTGTTACCAGTAGAGGAACAACTACCATCACAACCATGAGTGACAGAAGGATGGCCCGGAGGATGTCGCTAAGTTTCAATTGATATTTCATGATACCCTCCCCTTCTTCATTATTTGATTCTGAATAAATGAGATAATTATAATCATTAAAAACAAAATAACAGCCATGGAACTGGCACGGCCGAAGCTATTGAAGTTAAAAGCCGTTTTGATAGTTAACAATGTAAAAGTGCTGCTGGCTACTCCCGGTCCTCCATTGGTCATGACAAAGGGGATGTCAAAAACCTGGAGAGCTCCCCGCACATTGAGAAAGAGAACAATCTCGAGAATAGTGAAAATGTTGGGCAATACAATTTTCTGAAAAATTACAAAATCTTTTGCCCCGTCAATCTGTGCGGCTTCAAATAATTCTCTTGGAATAGAAATTATTCCGGCAAGAAAAAGAATGATATGGAATCCGGCAAAACGCCATATTGATACTAAAGTTAAAGTCCAGTTCACTATTTCACGGTTGCTCAGCCAGTGAATCGGCTGGTAACCGGAATTGAATAATCCCAGAATGGAATCAAGAGCTCCGTTACTGGAAGAAAAGAAGAAACTGAACAAATAGGAGACAGCAACTCCATTGATGATAAAAGGGAGAAGGACCATAGTTTTGTAAAAACTGCCCAATCGACGCTGACGGTCCAGGTAATAAGCAATGAGAATCTCAATAGGGATAAACAGAATATGTCCTATAAAATAAATACCATTATTTTTTAGGCTCAACCAGACTTCAGACATGTCAAAGAAAACCTTTGAATAGTTCTTTAAGCCTGTAAACGTACTTGCCAGACTTATTCCGTTCCAGTCCGTAAAGCTGTATATGAACAAACGGACCAACGGATAGATAACCAGTAATATGGATAAACAGATGGGAACAGTAAGATATAAAACAAGAGTTTTAACCTTGTCCCTCTGGAATGTATTGTATTTCATTATTTTATTACCTTTGAAAAATAGAAAATATCCCCCCGAAGTCAAGCTTTATAGGGGGGATGTGGGATTTATCTGAGGGACTTATCTGGCATCAGCCCATAATTCATTGAATTTATGCATCATAACATCAAATGAGTCATAGGAACCTGCTGCCATTTCCTGACCGATTCTTTTTACATCAAACTGAATGCTGTTTTTGATACTGGTAAAATCGGCACCATCAGCTTCGACTAGAATAAATTCCGGTTGATCAAGCTGTGCAACCTGTTCAAGTACGGGATTTCCCGAAACTTCAATACCGTCGACTACTGAGGATACTCCAAGGCTAGGCAGAATCTGCTCATAATATTCATCAAAGAACCATTGGATGAATTCTTTGGAAGCATCTATATTCTTCCCGTCTTTCGGTACTCCGAAGAATGTGTCCGCCATTACTGTTGCATATTGAGGTTCTGAAATACTGTCTCTTACAGGGAGGAAAAAGATTCCCAGATCATTGACGTCTCCACCGAGGTTATCGGTAAAATCTGATATAAACCATTGTCCCGCTGCCATCATAACAGCTTCTCCTGCTGCAAACTGAGTTTTAACCTGATCCCATCCCAATCCAAGCGGATCAGAACCCATTACATCGAGATCCATCATTTCCTGAATGCGGGAATATGTTTTGTAAAAAGGTTTTCCTTCTGTAAAGGGGTCATCCATAGTGGCCATCTCATTGTAATAATTACCGCTGCCCGACTCTAGCAATGGCATATATTCGTTGAACGGATATACAGGCCAGGCATCTTTTAATCCCATTGCCAGAGGAATATATTTTCCATCATTTTTTATGGACACAAGAAGATCTATGTATTCGCCCCAGGTTTTAGGAACTGATAATCCCAGCTCCTTAAAAATACTTTTTCTGTAAAAGACAAACTCGTTAAAACTGGCTGTAGGCAGACCGATTATAGAATCATCAATAGCATAGAGTTCAGCAAATTTATTCTTACTTACTGAAGGGTGATCGTTTAATGGAAGCATCAGGTCTTTATATTTTTCAAGCATATAAGGCTTTAGCGGCAAAACATCGGGTAATTCTCCTGCTGCCGCTCGAATCTGCATGGTCTGCTCAAAACTTTCAGAATCTTTTGATTTCTCAATTTCAATTTCTACATTGGGATGAGTCTGGGTATACAATTCGCTTATTGGATTCGCAACTGTCATATAGTCATAAATAATGCTGTCCCAGGTTACAAATTTCAGTGTAATTTTTTCTTCGGTTTCACTCTGGCCATTGGCGAAAAGTAATGTCCCTGACAATAGAAAAAAAGAAACTGCTAATAGAATACTGCTTTTTTTGATCATTTAAGATCTCCTTTAATCAATAATTTATCTTATTGTCAGTCCGTTTTTTCCAACCGTGAATGATATGATTTTCGAAGATTTGATATTTTGTCCTGTTTTTATGATTTTTTATCATGGTTAATCATTTTACCGGGGACCTTTGTAAACGTACTGGGAGAAATCCCGGTTCTGTCCTTAAATGTTCGGCTGAAGTGTTCGACATTGGAAAAACCGACAGAATCACTTACTTCCTGAACTTTCATTTCCGTTGTTTCAAGTAAATTAATCGCATGACTGATTCGCACTTCATTAAGGAATTCTTTATAACTCAAACCGGTTTCCTGCTTGAATAAAGTACTGAGATGACTTCGGCTGATCCCCGTTTCACTGCAGAGATTTTCAAAATTCAATTCACAATTGCCGTAGTTGATTCTGATATAATCCATTGACTGCACTATACCGCGGCTTCTCATACTATGAAGATCTTTCAGTTCAAGGTATTGCGAATGCATAGAATTAATTGATAAATCTTCATTCCCGCCGGATATGCTGACTGCAAGATTAAAATACTTCTTTATGGTATTTTTCAGATCTTTTTTCATCTTCTTGATTGTGGCATTTCTCCCGGAAGCATTATTGTTGTTCAAAAGGATAATCAGAAAATAATTATTATCAATCGAAACAACCTGACTCTCGGGAAAATAATTGCCTATCAACTGTTCTGATAAATACAACAGAGACGTACTTTGAATGGCTTTGTGATCTTTTCTGCAAAAGAGAATTTCCAACTTAAGTAAACGGAGCTCTTTATTCCCTGAAAAAAGGTCTAAAGGTTCAGATTCATTAAATTGATCTGTCAGCAATTTTGTTAAATGATTCCTTCGGGCAGTCTGTTCCGGTGTAGGGACAGGCAGAGATGAGTTCAATATCTGCTTTTTGTGAATTTTGCCTTTTATCTTTTCAAGTATGGGAATCAGATTCTCAGGTTCCAGTTCCTCTTTCAGAATATAATCTGATATTCCTGTTTTAAATGCTTTTCTGACTAGAGGATAATCACTGTAGGCACTAATAATGAGAAATTCTGTTTTGCCTTCCTCTTTCTTCCATTGCTCCATCACCTCGAGGCCGGTCATAGCCGGCATATTGATGTCCAGAATAGCTAAATCTATTTCAGGGTGCTCCCTTAACTTTTTCAAAGCACTGCCCCCGGTTCGGACTTCACTGAAAATTTGGAATCCATAATCTTCCCATGGGATGATTGTTCTCAATTCTATTAAAGCCAGTGGTTCATCATCTGCTATTAATATATTAATCACAAAAGGCCACCTATAAGAGGCAATTGAAGTATTACTTTTGTGTATAGACCAGATCTGCCCTCGATATTCAAACCATATTCTTTACCATAATTCATGCGAATCCGTTCTTTAACATTATTAATTCCGATATTGTATAATCCTTTATGACCAAAACTTCCATTCTCTCTTTCGGGAAGAACTTCCATCCCCTTCCCGTTATCGATAATTTGTATAAGCAGCTTATTGTTGCGAATTTTAAATCCTATAAACAAACATCCATTGCCCGTTTCTGAAGATAATCCATGAATTACAGCATTCTCAACAATAGGCTGTATTAACATTTTCATAATTTTCAGCTCATCCACATTATTTTCTTTATAGATTCTCACTCTGAAAGTATCGCCGAATCTTACTTTCATAATATGGATATAGTCATTTAGACTGTCAATTTCTTTTGAGAGGGAATTGAGTTCACCGGGCTCTCTGAAAGAATTGGATACAATCCTCATCAATGATGTTGTTGTTTCTCTGATAGACTCGGCATCAATCATGCGGGCCATTATTTTTATGGAATTTAGAGTATTTGATAAAAAATGCGGATTTATCTGAAATTGAAGGGCCTGTATCTCAATAGCCTTTTTCTCCTGTTCCTTATCTCGGATCTCATCTGTCAGTATCTGAATCTCCTTGACCATATTGTTAAAAGATCTGGCCATCTTATCGAGTTCAGGGATTTTCGATGAATCCATCCTGACAGAAAAATCTCCCCTTTCAACCATTGGCATCCTCTTAATGGATTCATTAATTGGACCTATTACCTGCCTCATCAGAGAAAGGCTGTAAATAAGGAATAATATTGTGATAAAAGACATTAAAATCAGGAAGATTAATACACTATTAAAAACCGGAGTTCTTATCTCCTGAATATCCATGTAGTTTCTCAGTGCCCAGCCCGGTTTTTCGATTAAAACTTCATATTGAAGAAAATCTCTTCCCGATTCAATTCTTTTATCTATTCCATCGGGAAAACCATCTGTAAAAATAACGTCCCCAACACTACTGTTTAAAGAGTATCTGTTTTTGTTATTTCCGGTGCGTAACAGATTTTCCAGAGACTTCGATTGAAATAACACTAATATAGCTTTTATCTGACTGAGAGCATCTTTCTGAGGCCGAATTGCAGCTGCCAATCGATAAGAAGGAGTTCCTGAAACTCTTTGATAGGATAGGTCATCGAGCAAAAGAACTCTATTGGGATTATCGATCACTTTACCATACCAGTCGTCGCTCAGAATTTCAGTTTCATCATTTAAAGCCGGATTTTTATAAATATACATGGGTCTGTTTTCCAGAAAAAGAAAAACTGATATTACTTCATCGGAATAATCAAAATAGATATCGAGAATATTCTCTATCTCCCGGTCTATCTGAAATGACCGGTTCATTGATTCTGAACGACTGTATTCGTTTACAAGTTTTAGAAATTGCCTGTTGAAAGCCAACGCTGAAACTTTTAGAGACAAACGCTCGGTTTCTTCATTGATCGCTTCGGCATAACGCATTGTGATATTTCGAGATTCATTTAATTTTGATTCAAAAAGAACATTATAATATCTCTGCATAATGGTTCCCATTACAAGAAAAATCGGCAATACGATAAGAATTAAAAAAAATAAAAAAATTCTGTTTTTTAAAGAAAGAGTCCTTTGAATCATGAAATCAGTATTGTCAGACTTCTCAATAAAGTCAAACAGAGAAAAGTGAATTATTCTTAATTAATTTAGTTAGATTAGATTAACATTCTTCATTTAAAGTGTTATATTCTAATTACAAATAGTAATCATTACTAACAATATGGATGAAAAATGGAAAATCAGAAAAAGAGAAACTCTATCGAAGAGTTTACCGATCAGGAATATAAATGGGGTTTTCACACAGATATTGAACAGGACACTGTTCCCAAAGGTCTGAATGAGGACATTATACGCCTCATCTCCAAAAAGAAAAATGAACCGCAATTCCTTCTCGATTTCCGCCTGAAAGCTTATAGACACTGGCTTACTATGGAACAGCCCCATTGGTCTCATCTGGATATTCCCAGAATTGATTTCAATGACATTATCTATTATGCGGAACCTAAAAAGAAAAAAAAATTAACTAGCCTAGATGAAATTGATCCTCAATTGCTGGAAACATACAATAAACTGGGAATCCCTCTTGAAGAGCAGAAAATGATGTCTGGAATAGCTGTAGACGCTGTGTTCGACAGTGTTTCTGTTGCCACGACATATAAAGAGGAACTGGGAAAAATGGGAATTATTTTCGGGAGCTTTTCAGAAGCTGTTCAGAATCATCCGGAACTGATCAAAGAGTACCTGGGATCAGTCGTTCCCTGGAGAGACAATTATTTTGCCACTCTCAATTCAGCCGTTTTCACAGACGGATCATTCTGCTACATCCCAAAAGGTGTAAAATGCCCTATAGAATTGTCCACTTATTTCAGAATCAATGCCAAAGGGACGGGACAGTTCGAGAGGACGCTTATCATTGCCGACGAAGGAGCTGAGGTGAGTTATCTCGAAGGATGTACAGCCCCTCAGAGAGATGAAAACCAACTTCATGCAGCTGTTGTAGAGCTATTCGCTCACAAAGATGCCAAGATTAAATATTCCACTGTTCAGAACTGGTATCCCGGAGATAAGGACGGAAAAGGCGGAATATTCAATTTCGTTACAAAAAGAGGCAAATGCGACGGAGACAATTCCAAAATATCATGGACTCAGGTCGAAACCGGTTCGGCAATTACCTGGAAATACCCGGGATGCATTCTCAAGGGTGATAATTCTATCGGAGAGTTTTACTCCATAGCTGTCACAACCAATCATCAGCAGGCCGACACTGGAACAAAAATGATTCATCTTGGAAAAAACACGAGCAGTACGATTATTTCCAAAGGCGTATCAGCGGGAAAAGCCCAGAATTCCTATAGAGGAATGGTCAGAACCAGCCCCAATGCTGTAAATGCCCGGAACTTCTCTCAATGTGATTCCCTGTTGATAGGTGATCAATGCGGAGCACATACATTCCCCTATATCGATGCTAAGGGAAGCACTGCCATGATTGAACACGAAGCGACGACATCAAAAATAAGCGATACACAATTATTTTACCTCCAGCAGAGAGGAATTGATCCGGAAGATGCCGTAACCATGATTGTAAATGGTTTCTGCAAGGAAGTACTCAACGAACTTCCAATGGAATTTGCCGTGGAAGCGCGGAAGTTATTAGGCGTCAGTCTTGAAGGAACGGTAGGATGAAAGGAGCAACAATGTTAAATGTAAAAAATCTTCATGCATCAATTGGAGAAAATGAAATATTAAAGGGGATCTCGCTGGATGTTAATCCCGGAGAAGTTCACGCCATTATGGGTCCAAACGGATCGGGGAAAAGTACATTTTCCCAGGTTATGGCTGGAAATCCCTTTTACACAGTCAACTCAGGAGAAGTCTTATACCAAGGAGAAAACCTCCAGGAACTGGAGCCTCATCAGAGAGCCAGAGCCGGACTGTTTCTGGGTTTTCAATATCCTGTGGAAATACCCGGTGTCACAAATATTTACTTCCTGAAGAACTCACTCAATGCCATCAGAGAAGCCAATGGCCTTCAGCCCCTCGATGCCTATGAGTTCAATGAATATCTCGGGCAGAAAATGGATGATGTAGGCATGAGCCGTGAGCTGACGAGAAGAGCCGTAAACTCGGGCTTTTCCGGAGGTGAGAAAAAGAGAAATGAGATCCTGCAGCTGCTGGTTCTCAACCCTGAACTCGCGATTCTCGATGAGACAGATTCCGGTCTCGATATCGATGCGCTGAAAACAGTAGCCGGCGGTGTGGAAAAATTCCGGAGAGATGAGAACGCTGTAATTCTGGTAACCCACTATCAAAGACTGCTCGATTTTATCCCTCCCGATTTTGTACATGTATTAATTGATGGAAAAATCGTTCTCTCCGGGGATAGCAAACTCGCTCTTGAACTGGAATCAAGAGGTTATAACTGGGTCAAAGAGGAGATAAGGAATTGATTAACTTAAGCCGGGAAATAACAGCAGTTCCCCTACCCGCGACATTTAATGATCAACTGGTAAAATACCGAAATGAAGGCTTGCGGCGATACACGGAATCGGGCCTTCCGGGAAAAAAAGTTGAACACTGGATGAAGTTTGATATCAGTCCTCTAAAAGAGATATCCTATGATGAAGCTTCATTGGAAAATACGATTCCCCGACTGGAAATCAATAGCGAATTTACTGATCTTTGCGAACGGATCGATATCGTCAACGGAATTGTTCGTATTGATGAAAAGCGCAAGAATCAACTGGATAAGCACTACAAACTTTCAACACTGAGCACTAGAGACGGACAGGAAAGGATCACTGAAGTGATCGGATCGACAGGAGACGACGCTGGTAATTATTTCTATAACCTCAACAGTTCTCTTTTTTCAGATCCACTTCTGATTTCCGTGAATAATGACAGCAGAGAGAAACCACCTCTTTATCTATCACAAATGCTATTGAGTGATTCTGAGTCAATCATAAGCAACAGCCGGATAATAATTGAAGTTGAAGAAGGGGCAACCCTGGAACTCATTCAGAGTTTTACCGGAAAGAGTCCTCAATCGTATCTCAACAACTCCGTGATGGAAATTGTGCTTCACAAAGGATCCAGACTGGATCATGTAATCCTCCAGGAGGATTCTGAAAATGCCTTTGTCTTCAATAATCTCTTTGTCAGGCAGATGGAGAAAAGTGAATATAACTCACAGACATTAATCGCCGGAGCATCTATCTCGAGAAATGAATATGACATATCTCTAAATGAAAGATTCTGCTCCTGTAATGTTACAAGTTTGTTTCTGGGAAAAGATGATCAGCTTCACAATAGTGATGTAACCATCCATCACAATGCTCCCGACTGCACAAGCAAAACTACGACAAAGGCCATTGCCGGAGGCAGAGCACAGGGTGTTTTCAGAGGATTTGCCATGGTGAATGCCGGAGCACAGAAAAGTGATGCTGTTCAGCAGTTTAAAACAATGCTTTTGAACGATACGTGCCAGGTGAATATGGAACCTCACCTGGAGATATGGGCTGATGATGTAAAGTGTTCACATGGAGCGACTGTCGGCCAGCTCGATAGGGATCAGTTATTTTATCTGCAGGCGAGAGGATACACTCCTTCCGATGCCCGTAAGGTTCTCATGGAGGCTTTTGCAGCGGATGTTGCTGAATCAATCAGCATTGATAAAGTTAATGAAATAATTAAAAGACGGATCTACAGATTAATGGGAGAATTATATGAATAGAGAAGATTTTCCCCTTGCAGAACAGTCTGTGTACCTCGACAACGGAGCCACTACACAGAAACCGCTCCAGGTGATTGAGAGAATAAACCAATTTTATCTCAATGAAAATGCCAATGTGCACAGGGGCGTTTACAAACTCAGTCAGCTGGCTACTGAAGCATACGAAGGTTCCCGGTCTGTTATAGGAAATTTTATCAATGGGGAAAATGAAGAAATTATCTTCACAAGGGGAACAACAGAGTCAATTAACCTGGCTGCATTTTCCTTTGTTGAGCCTCTTGTAAATGAGGGAGATGAGATTCTGATCAGCCATATGGAGCACCATTCCAATATAGTGCCATGGCAGTTGGTCTGTGAAAGAAAGGGCGCTGAATTAAAAGTGATTCCCCTTAGTGATTCAGGAGAACTGGAGCTGGATAAACTCGATGAACTGATGACACATAGAACCAGATTCCTCAGTCTGACTCATATATCCAATGTTCTGGGAACCATAAATCCCATAAAAGAGATCATTGAAAAAGCTCATAAAAAGGGAATCCCCGTGCTGATTGACGGGGCACAGGCCATTGCCAGAACTGCTGTTGATGTCAAAGCTCTCGATGCGGATTTTTACGCTTTTTCCGGCCATAAAATGTACGGCCCCACAGGAATCGGAGTCCTTTATGGAAAAAAGGAATTGCTGAAGACAATGCGCCCCTATCAAAGTGGCGGGGATATGATCCGCAGGGTGACTCTGGAAAAAACAACCTGGAACGATCTTCCCTATAAATTCGAAGCGGGGACACCGAATATTGCCGGAGCCATAGGCCTCGCCGAGGCAGTGCTTTATCTAAAGAAAAGTGGTATGGAGAAAATCGAAGAATATGAACACTCGCTTCTCGAATATGCTCTGGACCGTTTTAATGAGATTGAAGACTTAAAGCTGATCGGAACCCCCGGGAAAAGAGCTGCTCTTTTATCATTTACACTGGGCGATGCTCATCCCCACGATATAGCTCATGAACTGAGTATAAAGAATATTGCTGTCCGTGCGGGACATCACTGTGCACAGCCATTAATGAACAGGTTTAAAGTTCCGGCTACGACCCGGGTTTCTTTTGGAATCTACAATACAAAAGAGGAAATTGATCTATTGGCAGATGCATTGCCGGAAATAAGGGAGAAATTTAAATTATGAGAGATAACGAACTATATCAGGAAATGATCCTCGACCACTATAAAAACCCGAGAAACTGCTGCAGTCTGCAACACCCGACACATAAAGCATCGGGAGACAATCCCCTATGCGGAGATCAACTCGATATATATGTCAATATCGAGGGAGAGATCATTAACGAGATTACCTTCCAGGGCTCGGGCTGTGCCGTGTCTCAGGCATCAGCCTCATTAATGACCGAGCATTTGAAAGGACACACTATCGAAGATGCCCTGATCGTCTTTGATAAAGTGCACATGATGCTCACAGGACTGCATCCCGATGAAGTGGATCCCGATGATGAGAAAGCAATGGGTAAACTCAACGCCCTGTCGGGAGTAGCCGAATTTCCCATGCGTGTAAAATGTGCCTCCCTTGCATGGCATACGCTGAAATCGGCACTGAAAGAAAATCTGGTAAAAGCTTCAACGGAGTAGTAAATGAAAAACAAATTCACCGAAAAATATATTCTTGATATTCTCAGGCCGATCATAGATCCCGATTTGGGAATCAGCATTGTCGATCTGGGACTTATTGTAAATGTTATAATCGTTGGGGCTAATGTCACAATTGATATGACTCTGACAACTCCCGACTGTCCCTATGGACCCGTGCTTTTCAATATGGTGGAGAGCACATTGCGCAGGGATTCGCTAGTGGATCAATTCGATCTGAACCTGGTTTGGGTCGAACCTAAAACCCAAAATGATCTGACGGATATGCAGAAACTGGACATGGGGATTGATATCTGATTGATCTGGACTATTTTGTCCTCTTTCCTTTTGATTTCTTATACCACTCAGTATCGCCGTAGAGTTCTTCATTGCACTCCAGGCATAATCCATGAGAGAATTCCGCCTTTGAGTGCTTTTCGATATATACTTCCACCTGCTGCCAGTATCCCTCATCATCTCTTATTTTTTTACATTTTGCACAGATGGGAATGATCCCTTTCAGAGATAGATTTTCTTCAATGGTTTTTTTTAGTTTAATATGAGTTTTCACCCTGGCAAGAAGTTCTACAGAATTAAAAGGTTTTGCAACATAATCAATACCGCCGGCTTCAAATCCTTTGACAAGATCATCAGTATCACTCTTTGCGGTCAGAAAAATAACGGGAATATGTTCTGTGTCTTTATTTTCTTTTAGTTTTTTACAGACTTCATAACCACTCATTTCAGGCATCATCACATCGAGCAAAATCAAATCGGGGCTATTGGTTTTCATAAAATTCAAGGCTTGTTTCCCATTCATGGCAATAGCCACTTTATAGTCATTTCTTTCCATCAGGTTTCCAAGTAACTGGATATTAGTACTATTATCATCGACTATGAGGATAAAAGATTCTTCATTCATATCCGCTCCTTTTTACCCATGACAGATTTAAAATACACAAAAAGACGATTAATCTGATCAACATCAAATAATTCCGAAGCATCTATTATTTCTTCAGCAAATCCATCGAAATCTGTTACATTATATTCTCTACACAAATTGGAGAAATCGAGTCCGAACTGTTTCACATCCCGTATTATTACCGCCCCCTTAAGAGAATCAATCCTCTTGATAAAATCCTCTTTTATTGCAGAAATAAAACCATCGGGGAGATTGTCAATATTCTGCTTGATTCGTTCCTCTATACCTTCTATTTCCTCACTTTGCACAGTACTTTTATTAACCTTTTCATCTTTATTGAAAAGAAAATAGATCTGCTTTAATAATTTATTTATATCAATCGGTTTTAAAATGTAACTATAAAAGCCATATTCTGCAGAGAGAAAATGAAAGTCATTATAAACAGAAGCTGTCATGGCAATCACCGGGATATGCTTCAGCAATTCATTTTTCTTCAGTTCAGCAATCATTTCATATCCATCCATGACTGGCATTCTTATATCGAGAAGAATGAGCTCCGGCCTAAATTCACAGGCAATCAATATTCCCTCTTTTCCATCTACAGCCTCGGCAGTTTTCAGGTTTACACTATTGAGAAGTTCATTTAGCATTTCTCGATTGGATTGAATATCATCGACAATTAATATCCGCTGTAAATCAAACTTAAAATTTTTCAGATTGACTCCATCGTCGACTTCTTTCGGGACTGTTTTTTTCCCGATTTTCACTCTAAACAAATTCACCTTGAATGAACTGCCTTGCCCTACAGTACTTTTGACAGAGAGATAGCCCTCCATCTTATCTATAAGCCGTTTTACAATTGATAATCCTAAACCTGTACCACCGTAGATGCGATTGTCATGAGAGCTCTGCTGCCTAAACTCCTGAAAAATCAACTCCAGCTCATCTTCAGGAATCCCGATACCCGAATCTTCTACATTTACTGAGAGATCGAGAGTTTCCCCCTCTTCATCAGATGATAATATCGAAACTGTGATTCTGATGAATCCCCTGTCTGTAAACTTGATTGCATTTCCTATCAGGTTCAGCAGTATCTGACGGATGCGAACTTCATCAAGAAAAAGAGAATCCGGTAGGTTGCTGTCAATATCTATTACAAAATTCAGATCCTTCTCAGTTAACTTCAATTGAAAAATCAACTGTATTTCATTAAATAGATCCCTTAAATCGAAGTATTCATATTTCAATTCAAGCATTCCCGCCTCTATTTTGGATAAATCAAGAATGTCATTTATAAGAGTCAGAAGACTCTGTCCGGCTGAGTTTATTGAATTAAAGTATTTTTGTTGTTTATCAGTAAGCGATAGATTTTTGATCAAGTCGCTGAATCCCATTATGGCATTTAGGGGAGTCCGAATTTCATGACTCATATTTGCCAGAAACTCACTTTTTGCTTTATTGGCAGATTCAGCCATTAACCTGGATTTTTCCAGATCTTCCCGCAGTTTTTTTTTGTTTAAAGCTATACCGATACTGTTGCAGACTTTCTCCAGAAACAGAACATCTTCCAGAGAAAGAAGATTTAATCGCTTGTCATTAAACTGGATCAGCCCAAGATTTTTATCATTGGAAATGAGGGGAATCAGAACAATCGTGTTGTATCCTTCAGTGATGCAGGTTCCCCTTACATTGAACTTGAGTTCATCAACATGTATTTTATCAACTGCAACGGAGTCTCCAATCCAGAAACTGCCGTTCTCCGTAAAGCAGGATAAATCCTTTTTAACGCGGCCGGAAATAACAGAACCGCAAAAGCATTGGAGTTCTTTTGCCAAACCGGAGCAATTGGAATACTCCTTAATATTGTTTTCTTTTTCCAGAAAATCACGACTCATTCCCATTGAGTCATAATATGGATATCCATCATCATTTTCTAAACGGATGGCAATAGCTTCCACATCTGTGTAATCTTTTAAATACTCAAGGATTTTGCGGATTTCATCAGTTTCATCATTAGAATAAAATAACATTTCCAAAACCTGATTCAATAACATCTGCTGCTTATTCTGGTCTCTTATTTTTGTAAAGTTCTGAGTATTCCCGATCATCAAAGCGCAAATATCAACGATAGAAGTTGCTATATTGAAATAATGATCAAGGAAGTCGGCCATTGGAATTTGATCGATCAACATATAACCGAGGATTCTGGAAGCAGATTGGAATCTCAGGTAAAATCCTGAACCCGATTCGTTTAAATGCATTGTTTTATCAATGACTTTTATCTCTTTCTGAATGTGTTTTATAGAAAAATCTGTAGAACCGGGGAAGGAATAATAAAAGTCATTTTTTACAGGTATGGGGATATAAACCAGAGTTTCCGCAGCAGTTATCATCTTAAATAACTCCATTATCTTATTTATAACAGCGACTTCATCGGTTTCTTTTGTTAATTGGAGCAGCATATCATTTGATATTTGTAATTCAGAATAGCTCCTTTGCAATTCATTAAATTTATCCTTCTGATTTTCAAATGCCGTTTTTTGTATCAGCTTTTCCAGATGGCCGGCAATGAAGAGTTTAAAGTATCCAGTACCAGTGGTATACACTAGAGAGGGAAGTGAAACATAAGAAGCAAACTCTGTTAGTTTTTCTTGAGAATCACTATACACCCCTGTATCAATAAGAACTATTTTTTTTAATTCATCATTAAAAATCAGATCCCTATTAGATTCATTTAATCCCCACTTTTCAAGGTGATCTTCCCAGCTTTGAAGCCAATGAGGTGTGACGATATAAGCTCCATCTTCCATAAAACCATTGATGATTTCTATAGGGCAAAAAATGGAAAAACAATTATCAAGAATAATCAGTTCAAGGCTACTTGATTGTATTTTTTTCAATGGCGATAAACAGACTCCGCCGATTACAAGAGTTTTTTCAAAACCGGGCAAATTTTCTACAATAGAATTGCATTCCCCTTCTTTTACAGGAAAACATGAGCCTTTATTTCCCAAATAATGAACTTCTACAAGATATTGAGGTAATGTATGTAAAACGGCTTCAATCTCTTTTTTATAATTTTCGCAAATATAAAGAGCCAGTTTATTTTTCTGCATCGTTTATCCAATGGAGAGGGTATTTTCCCCATTTGATAACCGTTTCAGAGATATTTCTCAATACACTATCAGGAACCTGGTAGGGGATTTCTCCATGGTTATCAGAGAGGACAAAACCTCCTCCACTTCCAGCTTGCTTAATGGCATCTTTAATAACAGATTCGGTCTTTTCTTTATCCCATGATCTCATTTCTACACCATTCAGATTACCGATAATTGTCATTTTATTAAGGCACGATTCTTTCAAGTCACTCAATTTCTCTTCGGCGCTGACTCCGAGGCCGATTGTACCTGTCTGAGATATTAAATCCACAACATCTAAACCCCGTCCCGATGCCAAATGTGTAACAACCGGGGCCTGAACCTCTTTAATAAAGTTTGTCGCAATGCCTTTTCCCCATTTTTCATATATGGATCTTGGAGATATCGTTGATGAGGCAGCAGGATCAAAATAACAAACTATATCTGCACCATTTTGAATCTGGGCATTGGCCCATTTTATGCTGAAGTCAAGATTTTTCTTCATTAGTATTTCAAATAGATCGGGTTGATCGAAAATCAGATCGATATAATTATCAAATCCCATCTGCATAATCGGAATTGAGAATGGGGAGATGACAACTGCAATAATGGGGATTTCCCCTCTGGAATGATCTTTTAACAGCTTTATGGCAGTCAAAGCTTTGCTTAATACGGGAGATGTCTCAATATGGGGAGCTTCTATTTTAAGAATATCATCAGCTTCTCTAATGATGGGTGCTCCGGCTAAAGGAGGTCCGTCTTCTGAATAAAGGACATTTCCACCCCAGGCTTCTACTTCGAGAGAGGCATAAAAAAAAGGATTATAACAATCATGGTGATATTTCTGCTGCAATAATATCTGTCCTTCCGCTACATTTTCACCGGAGGAAAAATACTCTCTTATAGATAAACCCAATTCTTTTGCACCATGCATAGACAACAACAGAAGGAAGGGAACTCTATCGGGCTCTTTAAAAGAAACTGATTGCAATATTCTTTCCATAGAAGTCATAGTTTACTCACTTCTTTCAACCTCTTTAAATTGGTTGAGTATAATTTTAAGTCCATCTCCTGCTGTAACAGCCATAAAATCGGCACCAACTTCTTTCCAGAGATTTTTATCTAATCGAAAAGGAGCACCTCCTACAAGGATTTTTATGTTAATGTTTTCTTCATCCAGTCTCTTTCTCAAGTCCTTTACTTTTAATGCAGTATTGAGCATAAGCGCTGATATAAGGAGGATCTCGATTTTATCTTCTTTTATTTTATGTAAAAGAGCATCGATAGTCATGCCACCGCCGTAATCGATGAGGTGCAAACCGCATGATTTGAAAATAGAACAGACTATTCTCTTTCCAAGCATATGGTAATCCTGAAGAATGGTTATCGCCATTTTCGGGTGGTCAATGTTACTGGCTTCTATAACTCCGACTTTTTCATCTATGATTTCTTCACAGATTCTACCGGACATATAGACCTGGATCAAAGAGATATCTCCATTCACCCACTCATCTCCGATAGTTTCCATTGAAGGGACAATCAGATCTTCAAATACATCGTATAGATGCCTCCTGGTCAAAGAGTCATCTAGAATCTGCCTGACCTTTAACTTATTGGACTGGAGAAGAGCTTCCTTAAAATCTGGCAGGACCTGATCCATGTGTAATCCCTCTGTATTAATTATGATGCGAAGGGCATTTTATTTCAAAATTTATTCGAAGTTTCCCCGGGGATTAGTGTCCTTTGAATGTTTAAATGGTTAATCCCTCAGCAGAGAGAGATTCAAGGAACCTATTAAAGGCATTTTTCTCATCGAGCCCGAAAAATTTCAGAACATGGCTGTTTAAATCTGAGTACTCTCTTTCTCCATTATTCAAATAAGAGATCTCATTAGCCAGATAAATGGTATAAGTCAAAGCTTTGTATTCTTCCTCAACTTCCAGAGGTAAATGATGAAAGGCTATAACATTTGTAAATTTATCGGGAAAGTTCCAGTTTCTGGCTATTTCAGAACCGATAAGAGAATGATTGAATCCATCTGTTAAATCATCGAGCACAGAGATAGGAATGTGTTTTTCCGTGCAGATATTTTCCAGCTTTTCTTCCAAATCCTTATTGAAGGTTTTGACAATGATCTTTCCCAGATCATGAAGCAGGGCTGCGATATAAACATCCTGGGCAATTGCAATCTGTTTACTGTATCTGGCAAGATAACTGGCCAGTAAAGCGACATGAAATGAATGATCATTAATCTCTTTAATGACATCTTTATTATATCTTTTTGTAAAGAGCTTATTCACACCGAAATTGTACAGAATAGATTTGACACCGAGCATACCGATAATTCTGACGGCACCGGGCAGGTCTGTAATTTTATCGCGAAGGCTGTAAACCGGGGAATTTGCTATCCTGAGGATTTCTGTGCTGAGGGAAAGATCGGAACTGACAGTATCGGCGATTGATTCAAAAGAACAATTGGGATCATTGAGTTCCTTTTGCAAAGCCATAACGCTTTCAGGGAATTGCGGCATCTGGGTAATTTCCCTGGCAATCTCTTCGGCAATAAAAACACCGTCTTCTTTCGATAGAGTATTGAGAGGTATTTTTAATGAACAGTAAGATCCATTGGCCTCTTCACCGAAATTGAGGTCTTTCTCATTGAGATTCAGCTTTCTCAGCATCAACACGATGAGAATCAATCCAAAACCGGCACCCTCTTCAGTATCAAATCCCTCAGAGAGGACCTCTGTCAGGTTATTGAACTTATGAGCGCTTTTCAGACGCTGATTTATTCTCTGTCTTTCTACCTCGATGAGTGAACTGTTATTGGAAACTGTTAGTAAAAGATTTTTGCTGTCCAGTGAAAACTTAATGCGCACCTGGCTTTCATTATCAATGTGCAGCTGTTCGTATTTGGAAAAATCGTCGAAAACATCCTTCTTAAAATTCACAATCCCTTTTCTGTAATCTTCATCATTTTCCAGTTCAAATCCCCGGGAGTTAAAATAGAGCCGTTTCGAATTGGCTTTGCTGGCATTCATGGAAATTTCATTGAGTATATATTCGAGATGGGAAAACAGGACTTCCTGGTTTATCTCTTCCAGAATGGACTTAAGAACCAGAGAAAGATAAAAAGTACTTTCTCTATCTACATATGGCAATAAACATGTATATTCTTTTTCTGCCCGGATTTTCCCTTTAATCTCATCAATATTGCGGATCTGAATGTCTGTATAATCCAGATTTAAACGCATATTCTGTTTTTTCCCTGTTTCTTTGCATCATATAATTTCTCATCAGCAGCATTAATCATATCAATGAGGCTGTTTTTCTTTTCGATACAGACGCCGAAACTGGCTGAAATGCGGAATTCCTTATTATTAAAAGAAAAGGGATATGTAAAAATCTTTTCTCTGATCTTATCAAAGAGAGTAATAGCTTCCTTGGGATCCATATTGTTACTGATAATACAGAATTCTTCACCTCCATAACGGCAGAGGATATCAGAATTACGTATATTATCTTTGAGAATATTTGCGATTTTTTTTATGACAAGATCGCCGGTTTCATGGCCCATCGTGTCATTGACATTTTTAAAATTATCGATATCTATCATGGTAGCCGTTAGATACGTACCATTTCTTTTCGCAGAATTGAATAGGACTTCTCCCGTTTCAAAGAGATATCTCCTGTTGTGAATTTTAGTCAAATGATCGATTAGGGCAACTTGTTTTACCGTTTCAAAAAAATCGATGATTTTCAGATTCTGATTTATCCTGCAGTACAACAATTCGCTGATAAATGGTTTTGTGATAAAGTCATTTGCCCCGTATTTGACAAATTTCGTCAGCATAGCGTGACTTCCTCTGGCGGAAATACCGATTATTGCCAATTTATCAACGGAGTAATTCAGACGGACCTTTCTGGTGAACTCAAATCCATCACATACGGGCATTTCATAATCTACAAGAACTAATTTAATATCGCTATGGCTTTCAAGAACTTCTATACCTTCAAGCCCGTGTTTTGCCTCATATACTTTAAACTGGTGAATGCCAAGTAATTTTTTAAGATGCTCCCGACCCACTTTAGAATCATCAACAACAAGGATTCCAATTTCAGCATTTTTTATAAAGCGGTCTATCAACTCAATGATGTACCCAACAGAATGTCCACCTTCTTTAATGACATAATCAATGACTTTCTTAGACCATATAAGCTCTTGAAGATCTGCCGAAAAAGTCCCGGTCATAACTATAGACGGTATGTTTTTTTTCATAAACAGATCGATAATCTCTCCACTCATTGCATCGGGAAGATGAAAATCGAGCAAGGCTATAGAGTTGCCTGTCAGTTGAGAAATACCGGCTTCTGCCTCTGCATAAGATTTATACCAGATAACCTGAAGCCCTAATGAACTTATGATCTGCCTTTTTACTAACTTTCCAAAGAATTCACTGTCTTCAACAATTATAATTTGAACATCCATTAAGATAATCTTATTATTTTTGAATCTTATTTACAATGTTATTAATTTACTAAAACTTCCCTTAACTGTTTTTTATTATGCCTCAATACCGCCTAACCAAGTATGTTCAGAAAGGCCACAGAAAGGGAAATGTTGTTGTTTGAGTTATTCCTACTATTAAATGTTAATTATACTTGACATTATGTTATTTATACATTACATTGTGTTTATATTATTTAACTAAGTGTAAGTTTTTATAAACATAAGGAGTATAAAATGACATATCAGGAAAAGAGAACAGTTGTATCGATAATCAGCACGGTGGCGGTTTTTACAGCATATTGTCTCTATATTGTTCAAAAGTATCAGAATGGTGGTTTGAATCCTGCAGAGGATATCAGATTCTGGGGAATCACCATCTTAATATTCATTCCCATACAAATTGTTGCCAATATAATTATCACCATAGTTTTCACTATCATCCATGCAATAGTGACACGCGAAGAAGATGACCCGGGATTTACAGATGAACGGGATAAAATCATTAGTCTGAAAGCAAATCAGATCTCATACGTTATTGTCGGAATCGGATTCCTTCTATCAATGATCCCGCTGGTTATGGGTATGGCACCTTTTGTAATGATCAACA
>Ga0070728_10000332_pt1 | contig 100670 bp, 75 predicted proteins | sample tdDd471_FD_66723 | JGI IMG/M metagenome (GOLD analysis project Ga0070728, IMG submission 66723) | Marine sediment microbial communities from the Atlantic coast under amendment with organic carbon and nitrate - tdDd47.1 | ecosystem: Environmental > Aquatic > Marine > Coastal > Sediment | place... | reverse complement strand
TTAAAAAATCCATTATTTATTACCTCGTCAGCTCTGCTGCAATGAAGTTCATTGGGGAATCTCTAATATTAAATCTAACCATTATGGTAATCAAATCCACTAAAATCTTAATTTTATCCGATCATTTGAAATGAACAGGCTAAAAACTATGGAACTTCCTCGGATAAAATTAAAACCAAAGACAAGATCAATATTCCTTGAGTGGGTCTTCATTATCGTCAGTATCGACATACTCATGTACTCTTACTATTTTTTTACCTGGTGGGGGCTTGAATCTTATTTACGACCAAACCTTTTCAACAATTACCTGGACTCGGGATATATTCACCTCGAAATTTTGATCCAGGGGACATTGTTTGGAATTATGTTCGGATTCATCAATTTTTTAGCAGACAGTACCAAACTCAGAAAGAAATCATTTGGAGCTGTAATCCTTACTAAAACCCTTTTGTATGTAGCTGCTATGTTGCTTTCTCAGGTTATTGTATTTGCCATTTATCATGTTTTTAGTATTGTCCCCATTGAAATGATGATGGGAATTCAGGATGATCTATCCTTGTCGTTTATACTTTCCATAGCGGTCTATTTCAGCGTGGTTATACTCCTGATGAATTTTATTCTACAGATCAACCGCAAGTTTGGCTATGGTGTGCTGTTTTCGATGATCACCGGCAAATACCATAAACCGCGTAAAGAGCGACGAATATTTATGTTTCTTGATTTGAGGGATTCAACAGGTAATGCAGAACGATTGGGCCATTACAATTACAGTCTTCTCATCCAGAATTGCATTCACGACTTAACCGATTTGATTATTCGTTACAAAGCACAGGTTTACCAGTATGTTGGTGATGAGGTAGTGTTGACCTGGCCTACTAAAAAAGGGGTAAGCGATTTTAACTGCATCTCTTTATTTTATGCTTTTGAACAGCGGCTAAAAGACAGGCAGGCCTTTTATCTGAAACATTTCAACACCATCCCTGAATTTAAAGCCGGGCTGGATGAAGGGACAATCACTGTTACTGAGGTGGGTGAAATAAAACGCGAGATAGCCTACCATGGCGATGTACTGCACACAGCTGCACGATTGGAAAAGATGTGCAACAGTCTTGAGAAAAATGTACTGGTCACTCAAAAATTAATTGCCAGTTTTCCTGCTGAAGATGGCTTTGAAAGGGAATTAATGGGCGAATTTCAGTTACGGGGTAAGGAACAAAGGGAGAAAGTATTTGGGATAAACAGGGTAGCCTGAACTTAACAGTAAGCGGGGCTTTCCAGCTGTCTGACAATGATTATCTTTATCGCCAGTTAAAACGTCATTTCTGGAATAAGTTATATAACCTTTTTGAGATGCATCCAAGAGAACAAATAAATAAATGTTTTAAAACATATTAACCAATATGCCTGGCAAATCATCCAAAAGACTTACCGACATCAAATTAATCCTCAAGATCACCATTGCCTGGATGATGTTGTCCGTTGTGTTCACCATTTACGATTTTGTAACTACTGCTGCCAGTGAATATTATATCCGAACCGAAAACTTCAGTTTTATAGCTTACCTGCTCACCAATCTCGGGGGTGCGTTCCTGGGAGGTATTTTTGGTGCCTCCTTGATCATCTTTTATTCCAACCGAAAATTACGGAAAAAGTCGTTTCCAGCCTATGTGTTTCTTAACAGTTTGTTTGTCCTGATAGTAATATTCTTGATAAATGCCGTTATCAGCCAGACTATTACATCTATTCGATATGAGTTCGGGTTTTTTAGCCTGGACGCCTTTAAGCATTCTTTAAGATTTTTGCTAAGCATTCAATTGTTAAGGAGTATGGCAATCTGGTTTTTCGTAACAATGGGGACTACTTTTATTTTAAGAGTGAGCGAAAAATATGGCCCCGGTGTACTCACCGATATTTTGCTCGGGAAATACCACAAACCTGTTGAAGAGGAGAGAATTTTTATGTTTCTGGATATCAAGTCTTCCACTACCCTTGCTGAACAATTGGGGCACGCAAAATATTTCAATCTCTTAAGTGATTTTTATGCCGATATCACCGATGCGATAATTTACAACAAAGGTGAGATTTATCAATATGTTGGGGATGAGGTGGTGGTTTCATGGAAAATCCGTAATGGCTTGAAAAACAGCAATTGCCTGCATTGTTTTTTTGAAGCAAAAAAGGAGATTGAAATCCGTGCATCAAACTATATGAATAAGTTTGGTACAATACCTCAGTATAAAGCAGGAATGCATCTGGGGGCAACAATGGTTGGTGAAATTGGTGTAATCAAAAAGGAAATAGCATTTTCGGGTGATGTACTAAATACAACATCCAGGATTCAAAATGAATGTAATAAATTCAATGTTGATTTGCTTATTTCACAAAATCTATTGGATCAATTGGAATCAGACAATACTTTGGACTTTAACAGGATTGGGGAAATCGAACTGAGAGGGAAAGAGAACAAAGTAGGGCTTTATTCTGTTAAGAAGAAGTAAAACACACTATATGACAGATTCAACATTACTATACATTCCGGATATCTCAGGCTTTACTGATTTTGTGAATAAGACAGAAATCAACCATAGCCGGCACATTATCTCCGAACTGTTGGAGAATATTATAAACTCTGATCAACTAAAGCTAACTGTTTCTGAAATAGAAGGCGATGCCGTGTTGTTTTTCAGGGAAGATGTACCATCAATAGATGAGTTGATTGAACAATGCCGCAAAACATTTATCAATTTCCACACACACCTTCGGCGCTACGATGCTGAGCGTATTTGCCGCTGCGGTGCCTGTGAAACGGCTTCAAGCCTAACGCTTAAATTTATTATTCATGCAGGTCAGGTACAGAAAATCAATATTAAGGATCACCAAAAGCTGCATGGGGCAGATGTGATATTGGCTCACCGATTGTTAAAAAATTCCATTCCTCAAAAGGAGTACATCCTGTTGACTGATTCTATCGAAACTGAAGATTATCCAATTAATCCCGGTAAGGATGATTGGAGCAAAAGTATCAAGGGACAGGAATCCTTTGACGATATCGGTGATGTAAACTATTCATGCATTCCATTGCAAAATCTGCATGAAGGAATTCCCGAACCATCGGCCATCTCCTTTCCTGGTATGAGCCGCGAAACCATCAGTTGCCAGGCTGCCATTCAAAGCCCGATAGACACTGTTTATGAAAATTTTTCAAACTTCGAAAAACGGATAGAATGGAATGAGGACATTAAAGACATTATTTTACATGGTGACAGTCTGAACAAAACCGGTTCGTTGCATACTTGTCTGGTTGGGCCATATTCGTTAGACATCGAATCGATTGGAAGAATTGAAAACAATGACCAGATTGTTTATGGTGAACGATTAAATAAATTTAAAGGCCTGCGAGATATCATAAGTATTTATACTTTTACAAAAAGTGGTGACCAAACGAATATTCAAGCTGAAGTTGATTTTAAAATAAGTTCCTGGTTGGGGAAACTGATGAAACCGATGGTCCGTAAAATGCTTTTGAAACAAACGGAAGATGGTTTAAAAAAATTAAAAAAAGTTAGCGAAGAAAATGCAGGTTAAACTAACAATTACATTACTGATTTTGTTCTTGTATAATTTCACAGTTTCAGCACAGGATGCTGATAAGCATAAGCTTTTCGAACATAGCAGCTATAAGTTCCCTTATCAATTAAATGAACCTGATAAATCATGGAAACTCCCAAAAAGGCTGGTAGAAATTTCTGGTTTAAGTTATATTGATGAAAACAAACTGGCCTGTGTTCAGGATGAAAGAGGTAACATATATATCTTTAATATTGACTCGGGTGAAGTTGAAGAAAAAATAGATTTTGGTGATTTAGGTGATTATGAGGGTGTCGAAATAATTGAAAACGATGCCTGGGTAATGAAAAGCAATGGAAACTTATACGAAGTAAAGGATTACTTAACCGATGCACAACCTGCTGTAACAAAGTATTCAACTGTACTGTCGCGTAAAAATGATGCCGAGGGCCTGGCTTATGATCCGGTGAATAAAAGCCTGTTTATTGCCTGTAAAGGACATCCTTTTATGGATGAAAAAAAAGGAAAAGAGTTTAAAGCAATTTACAATTTCAATCTTGAAACCAAACAAATTGATGTCAATCCATTTTTGTTGATTGCGATGGATACGATCAAATATTATAAAGACTACAATACCATGACCCAACTGGGTGTCGAACTCCTGGCATATTTTGATGGTTCAAAAGGTGATTTGTCGTTTCAGCCCTCAGGAATAGCGATTAATCCCATTTCAGGAAATATTTATGTCTTGGGAGCAGTAGGCAACCTTTTGCTGGTTTTTTCGAGAGAGGGTGAAACACTGGCAATGATAGACCTCCGGTCGAAAATCCATCCCCAGCCTGAAGGCATTTGTTTTAGCCCTGATGGAACGCTGTACATAGCCAATGAAGGTGACGAGGCAGAGGGCAAGATTTTAAAGTTTGATCTAAAAGAACAATAATTTAATGTGGATTATCATGAAAATCCGCTTACATAAAATCATTTTTACATTATCCCTCCTGGTTTCATTCATGATTGGGTCGGCACAAAAAATCTATTATTCTCCAGGTAACGAAAACCTGGAAACAACAATTACAGATGATTCCACCAATATACTCTACTCCGTTTATCTATTGGGAGATGTTAAATACCCACTGCCAGACAACAAAGTTTTAAAGCTACTCAAGAACCGAATTTCAAAGGAAGGCAACGAAAGCGCTGTTGTTTTTTTGGGCGACATCCTGTACCCGCTGGGATTACCCGATTCGGCAGATAAAAACTACAATGAAGCTGAACAGAACCTGAATCACATTCTTAATACGCTTGATTCATTTGATGGTGAAATTGTTTTTATACCCGGCAACCACGATTGGTCTCGCGGGCGTCAGGAGGGTTTGGAATCAGTTTTAAATGAGGAAAATTATATCGAGGAATATCTCGGAAAGGGGAATGTATTTTTACCCGATGGTGGTTGCCCCGGGCCGATAGAAATTGAGCTGTCCCAGGATATTACTTTAATCGTTTTCGATTCACAATGGTGGTTTCATAAAAATGAAAAACCAGGCCTGGATGGAGATTGCGGATTTATTGATGAGGAAGAATTGTTTATCCAGATTGAAGATGCCCTGCGCAGGAATAGTGATAAAAAGGTCATTTTTTCAACCCATCACCCCTTGTATAGTGTGGGTAAACATGGAGGATACTTCCCGGCATCATATTTATTGTTTCCCTTGCTAGAACTTAAAAACTGGATGTATTTTCCACTTCCCGGGTTTATCTATACCGGGTATCGAAAATATCTTGGTGGCATTCAGGATCTGGCACATCCAGAATATAAAATTTTCAGGCAAAGATTGCTAGGAATTTTCAGTGAATACCCCAATGTAATTTATACTGCCGGTCATGAACATAATTTGCAATACTTCGAAAACGATAGCCTGCATCACATTGTAAGTGGAGGAGGAGGAGAAGCAACATATATAGCACGGAGACAGAAAAAAACAGATTTTGCTTTTCAAAGTACGGGGTTGAATAAATTGTCATTTTATTCAAATGGCAACGTTTGGATGGAATTCATCAGCCCTGATAGTACTTTAACTGGTGAGATTGTGTACACTAAAAAATTATTCAGTAAACCCGTTTTTGTACCCTTAAAAAAAGAGGAGGAACTGAGTGGCCTTGATTTTACCGACAGTGTTGTACGTGTTAAACTCAGCGATATTTACTCGAAAGGAAACTTTCACCGTTTCCTTATGGGTGATAATTATCGAAATGTTTGGAGCGCAGAAGTAGAACTTGATGTTTTTGATATTGGATCTGAAAAAGGTGGTTTGTCAATTATTAAGCGAGGTGGAGGCCAGCAAACCAGGTCGATAAGAATGAAAGATAAAGACGGCAAACAATATGTGCTGCGGTCGGTAAACAAATATGTAGAGAAAGCACTGGCCGGAAATATGCAAAACACCATAGCTGTGGATGTTCTTCAGGATGGCATTTCTGCCTCCCATCCATTTTCTTCGGTTACAGTACCACATTTGGCAGATGCTGCCGGCGTAATGCATACCAACCCTAAAATAGTCTGGGTACCCGATGACCCCCGGTTGGGTATTTATCATGAGGAGATGGCCAATGGCGTATTTTTGTTTGAAGAACGCCCGGCTGGCAACAGGGACGATATTGAAAGCTTTGAACGTTCAGAAAATATCGTTAACACAGCGGAAGTTATCAAAAAGACCCAAAAGAAACAGGATCATCGGGTTGATCAGCATGCTGTTGTTCGTGCCCGAATATTCGACATATTGATCAACGATTGGGACAGGCATGATGACCAGTGGCGATGGGCAAGCTTTAAATCGGATAAAAAAACAATTTATCGCCCTATTCCACGCGACCGCGATCAGGTTTATTTTGTTAACCAGGGCGTCGGTATGTGGCTCGTTACGCGTCAATATCCTTTACGTAAATTCCAGGGATTTGATTACGAGATCGAAGATGTTCATGGACTCACCTTCAACGGTCGGTATTTTGACAGGTCTTTTATGACCGAACCGGACCTGGATACCTGGATGTCGATCACTGGGGATATTCAAAAGAACATTAACGACACGGTAATTCATGAGGCGATAAAGACATTACCGGATAATATCTACGATTCGACCGGAATTGTGATCGAAAATAAACTGAAGTCCAGGAAGGACCTTCTCCATAATTATGCTGAAGAATATTATCGCTTTCTTTCAGAAGCTGTTGATGTAGTGGGTACAAAAGAACGCGAGTTATTTGATGTTGAACGGCAGGAAAATGGCAACACCACAGTAACCATGATGGCCTTGAGCGATAAAAAAGGCAAAATCAAAGAACAACTCTATAAGCGTGAATTTAAGTTTGACGAAACAAAGGAGATCAGGTTATATGGATTGTCGGGAAAAGATATTTTTAAGGTAAGCGGGTATGGTAAAAAAGGGATTAAAGTAAGGATAATTGGAGGCAAAGGAAATGATTCGATTGTTGACGAATCAAAAGTTCGTGGTATAGGTAAGAAAACCTTTGTATATGATCGCAAGAACAAGAAAAATGAAATTGTTAAGGGGAATGAAACCCGGCTTCAACTATCAAAAAAGAAGTCAGTAAATGACTATAACCGTAAGCAGTTCAAGCATGATCAAACTGTTCCGGTATTGGTAGCCGGATATAATATTGACGATGGTATATTCCTGGGGGCCGGAGTAAATATCAACCAATACAACTTCCGTGACTCTACTTTTCATAAAATCAGGGGAAGGCTAGCCATTCAAACGCTGGCCTTTGGTATTGGGTACGAGGGCCTTTTTACTTCCATATCACAAACATTCGATTTAACATTGGAAGCGGATATCAGTTTCCCCAGGAACGTTGACAATTTCTTCGGTATTGGAAACGAAACAGAAAGACTGACTGATGATAAATCCTATTACCGTGTTAGGTACAGTTATGCCTGGGCAAACCCTATGTTAAAGCACACCATCAACAAAGATTTTTACTACGCTTTTGGTGCTTTCTACCAGTTCTTCGAAGTAACCGATACAGCCAATAAATTTATAGGTGAGTATGATCCTCAGTTTTTCGATTCTTCGGCCTATCTGCCCCATCACTACACTGGTATCAATGCAAAATTCCTGCTCGACAACAGGGACAGTAAGATATTACCAAAAAGGGGTATCCTGTGGGAAACCAAGGTCTCAGGATTTTACAGCATACGCGAAGACGGAAGAAACTTTATTAAGCTTCGTTCCGACCTGAGGTTTTACCTGAGTTTCAGGAAGGATCCGCGGGTAGTATTTGCCTTCCGCTTTGGAGGTGCAGCCAATGTTGGCGAATATGAGTTTTATCATGCAAATTTCCTGGGCAACAAAACCAACCTCAGGGGTTTCAGAAGTAACCGCTTTGCAGGCGATCATTCTTTTTATCAAAATACCGAAATCCGTATAAAGCTATTGAATATCAAAAGTTATGTTTTCAATGGGCAAACCGGGTTTTTACTATATAATGATCTTGGCAGGGTATGGGTAAATGGAGATAATTCTAAAAGGTGGCACGATGGTTATGGATTTGGTATCTGGTTATCACCCTTTGATTTTACAGCTCTAACATTAACCTATAACAAGTCATACGAAGACAGATTTATCAATTTTACGTTTAGCTTTTTGTTTTGATTGCTGATGAGATATATTGCATTTTTTAATAGCTATGAATACCTAATCAATAACAGGACTGGGAATTGTTAAAAAAAATATCCGACTTTTGTTAAAAATACAAACCTATGTCAAAGAATAAAATAAATTCAGACCTGGTTCAGGATGCTGAAGATTTTGTGACAAAACTTTTTGCCGAGAATTTACCGGCCACTATCCAATACCACACTATCGATCATGCAAAGTATGTGGTGAATAGTGCAGAGTATCTTGGTAGAAATAACGGGTTGACCGATTTTGAAATCAATGCAATTAAATTATGTGCATGGTTTCATGATGTAGGGTTTACAGTTGATCCAAAAAATCACGAACAGGAAGGAGATAAAATTGTTTCTGAATTTTTAGCTTCTAAGTCCATCGATGACGAAATTATAAATAAGGTTAGAAGTTGTGTTTTGGCTACACGTATGCCACAGCAACCGAAGGATTTACCATCGCAGGTGCTTTGTGATGCTGACCTTATGCACCTGGCAGAAGACGATTATTTCGAGCGAATTGAACTCCTGCGGCAAGAGTGGATTAACCTCTCAGGTCAAAAAATCGGGAAACGAAAATTCCATGCTAATTCGATTAAATTTTTCGAGAAACATGGGTATCATACAGATTTTGCGAAACAGGAACTACAACCTAAAAAAGAAAAGAATTTACAACGAATACAGAAAGAGGTTTATATGTTAGAACAACAAAAAGAGAAAAAACTTCTCGAAAAAGAACCGAAAAAAGCAAAACCAAAAGGATATTCCCGGGGTGTGGAATCTATGTTCAGGCTTACTGCACGAAACCAGATCAGTTTGAGTTCCATTGCCGATAACAAATCAAATATTCTGATATCCGTTAACGCGATTATTATGTCGGTAGCCATGACGGTGCTGGTTTCACGATTTGAAGAAACTCCCAACATCATCCTTCCGACACTTATATTCCTGGTTTTTTGTTTGATTACCATTGTTTTTGCAATTCTATCAACCAGGCCAAACATTTCGTCAGGTACTTTTAGTAAGGAGGATATTGAGCAAAATAAAGTGAACCTGTTGTTTTTTGGTAATTTCTACAACATGAAACTGGATGAATACGAATGGGCCATTGGAGAATTGATGAGAAACGATGAGAATCTTTATTCAACCATGATCAAAGACCAGCATTCGCTGGGTAAAGTGCTGGCAAAGAAGTATAAACTTTTACGAATTGCTTATAATGTGTTTATGTTTGGCATTATTATTTCCGTACTTGCGTTTGTATTTGCTTTCATCAACATTTAATAAAATAAGGCTTTCATTCACATCGACATAATGCATACATCTGTCATGATAAAACAAATTGAAAAATTGCAAGCCATCAACCTTCAGATTGAGGGAATAATTGAAAAAATCAGGGAAATTGAAAACAACTTTACTGAAGAAATTGAAGCTGTCCATCCAATTTACAGGAAAAGTGCATTGAACCTTGTTCATTATCTGGGTTTTAGAAATTTTGAGATTGACAAGTTACAGGATCAACTACGTGATCTCGGTCTACCAAGTCTTTCCAATGTTGAAGCACATGTAATGAAAAGCTTGCTTACACTAAGCTCAATTATCAATCATTTGCTTGGGAAACCAGTCAGGGAAAAAAGAAAAGGAATTATTTCAATAAAAAAGAGTAAAAAAATACTCGACCGAAACACGAAACTTTTATTTGGCTATAAATCGAAAAAAAGGCGTACCCGGATCATGGTTACACTCCCCGGTTCAGCTGCTGACGATTATCCACTTGTCAATCATTTGATGAATCTCGGCATGAACAGTGCCCGCATCAATTGTGCACACGACAACCCTGAAACCTGGGCCAAAATGATTGAAAACATTCATAAGTCTAGCGATAAACTGGCCAAAAAATGTAAAGTGATGATGGATTTGGGTGGCCCCAAGCTGCGGACCGGAGCCATACAACCCGGGCCTGAAATCATTCATATTAAACCTGAAAAAGATGTGAGAGGAAATGTGGTTAACCCTGCTAAAATCTGGATTGCTCCACCTGAATGCCCTCCTCCTGACAATAGTGCACTTGCCCATATTCCTGTAAGCGAGGAATGGTTTAAAGATATAAAAAAGGGTGACAATATCCACCTGAAAGATACACGGGATAAAAAAATTAAATTTAGCATTGCAGGTAGAAAAGGCAATGGCAGGTGGGGATTTTGTAGCAGTTCAGCATATATATCTTCAGGTGCCCAATTAAAATTATTTAATGCTGATGAAAAGCCAAAACTGGACCACCAGGTTGGCGAGTTGCTACCAATTGAACAATTCCTTAGCCTCAAGGTAAATGATTGCCTGATACTGCATAAGGACCCAAAGCCCGGTGAACCCGCTCAATTTGATGAAAATGGGAATCTGCTGGCTCATGCCCATATTGCGTGTACATTGCCCGAAATATTTAATGATGTTAAAAAGAATGAGCCTATCTTTTTTGATGATGGAAAAATCGAAGGAATCATTGAGGATGTAAATGAAGATGAGTTAAAAATCCGGATTTCGTATGCTAAAGATGTCGGTAGTAAACTCAAGGCTGACAAGGGAATAAACTTGCCGGAGAGTGATTTGAAAGTAAGCGGATTAACTGAAAAGGACAAGAAGGACCTGGAATTTGTTGCTGTAAATGCCGATACAGTTAACCTTTCTTTTGTTAATGATGAAAATGATGTACAGCAATTGATGGATGAATTGAGCAAGCATTTCTCTACCATAGGTGTAATATTAAAAATTGAAACCCAGAAAGGCTTTAAAAATTTACCCCGCATACTATTAAGAGCCATGCAAACTTTTCCCATTGGAGTGATGATCGCAAGGGGTGACCTTGCCATCGAAACCGGCTGGAAAAATTTTGCCAGCATCCAGGAAGAAATTCTTAGGATATGTGAGGCCGCACACATTCCTGATGTTTGGGCAACCCAGGTATTGGAGAATCTGGCTAAAAAAGGAGTTCCCTCAAGAGCCGAAATTACGGATGCAGCCATGTCGCAAAGGGCTGAATGCGTAATGTTAAATAAAGGTGCATATATAGAAAAAGCTGTAAAGATGCTCGATAAGATATTAAGAAGAATGCAACGATTCCAGAAGAAAAAAGAAACCATACTTCCGAAATTGGATGATGCGGACAAGTTGTTCTTGTCTCATAAAAAATTCGATGTTTAGCAGCATTACTTATATCTTGACATAAATGTTGTATGCAAACATTCAATCGTTTGAACAATTTCATTTATTTTTTGGTTTACTCACCTACATGACTGCAAATTTTGTGAAGAAGACATATATATCCATCATCATCTGTTTGCTTTTTATTAATGCCAGCGGACAGGACAGTATTCCGGCCCATAAAAAGGTTTACCATTTAAATTATATAGTTGAAATTCCTGTAACAGTTGGACTATTTGCTATTAATTACTACGGATTCTCACTGCTGAAGGAGAAACCCCGATTGGATGAAAATCAAATCAACTCGTTGGATAAAAATGATGTTTGGGCTTTTGACAGGGTTGCACTTAATCAAAACTACTCCCAAACAGCGAGAGATAATGCCATTACTGCCTCTGATTGGGGAATGAATATTTCGATCTTCCTGCCTGCGCTATTGTTTATCGACAAGGATATCCGAAAGGACTGGCTTGATATTACCCTGCTCTATCTTGAAACTCAATCTATCAATTCCAATCTTTATACCTGGGGCGGGCCCATGTTTACCAAAAGAATTCGCCCATTTGTTTACTATGACGAAGCACCAATGGATGAAAAATTAGAAAGCGGTACAACAGATGCATTTTTCAGCGGACATACTTCCTGGACGGCAGGAGCATCATTTTTTATGGCAAAAGTGCTGTGGGATTATCATCCTGAATGGGGTGCCAAAAGATGGTGGTTTTTTGCCGCTGCATTGGTCCCGCCGGCATTTGTTGGTTATAACAGGTATAAAGGCTTGAAGCATTTCCCAACGGATGTAATGTTTGGTACAGCAGTAGGTGCTGCTGTAGGGATTTTGAATCCACATCTTCATAAGCATAGGAAGAACAAAAAAAATTCTTTTTCTGTAGCTCCTTATTCCGGGGAGTATTCCGGATTGGCATTCAGATTGACATTTTAATACATTGTTTGATAGCAGTCTTCAGAGGTACTTTTTTCTGATTGTTAACTCTTACAGATCCTCTCCGCGTGTCAAGAAAAGATTCTTATTACAAGCTTAAAATTCCTTTCTCCTCCAGCACCCGAATTTGTTTCTTGACGATTTCAAATTTTGGTTTTTCCGCATCCTCTTCCTTTCTTTTTTTCTCGATAATCATTTTAAATTGATCATTTTGCCTGATCTTGTCAAACATCGGGTCGCGCTCTATCAATCCAATAGGCAGAAAGCCAATATCTGCTGACATCTGTAACCATTTTATCGCTTCCTCTTCGTTGCCCAAAAAGGCATAAATACCGGCTAAGTCGTAAGCTTCTCCCTGGATTTCGGTCTCTACTCCATTTTCAATTATATCGAGGTTCTGGTGAATTTGCTCATCAAATAATACAGAAGCCTCATCATCTTGCCCGGTCATTGATAAAACGTAAGCCAGACGGTGCTTATATGGCGTTGCAATGTATTGATCATAATCAGATATCAACACACCCAATTCACGCCAGGTTTTTTCAGCAGCTGCATAGTCCCCCAACATCAAATAAGCCCAGGCCAGCCTGTCAAGTGAATACCCGGTTTTTTCAATTTTATTAATTGTTTTGGTATATTCAAGTGCTGCTTGCCAGTTTTCATCTTCAAAGTTTAAATCTACGAGGTAATACAAAGCTGGAACATAATCCGGTTTGAGCTTAAGCGCCTGTAAAAAGAATTTCTTAGCATTTTCTGGCTCACCGATTTGTAGATAAACATCGCCTAAAAAATAATAGATGTGTGGATCTTTTTGGTCTAATTCCAACATAAGGCCATCCAAAATTAATTCCAGGCCTCTTTCCATATCATTTTGAGCAATGAGGATAGTACCCAGTTCAATCATAGCGGCGTGGTCGTTAGGGTTGAGTTGAAGCACTTTTTCATAGCCCTTTTTAGCATTCTCCCAATCTTCATCCCAGCTGTAAAACCTGCTTCTCAGGAAGTGTGCCTCAGCCAGTTCAGGGTCAATGGCAAGAGCCCTTTGATTGAGTGCAATTGCTGAATCTCTCCATACTCTTTCACTTTCTCCATACGTGCGTTTGGTTACCATGGTCCATGCCAGGCCAACATACGCCAGTGCAAATTCAGGATCTGCTACGATAGCCTGTCTGAATAACTGAGTGGCATATTCAAAATCTTTCTGAGTCTGTCCATTTACCAGAACGTCGTTACCTTTTAGATAATAGTCGTAGGCAGTAATTTCTGAGGTGATCGGTTTTCCAAGGTTTTCAGTCTCCTTTGATGTCAGGGTCGCCTTAAGCACCCGAAGTATCTCAGTTGCAACCTCGGTTTGAATATCAAATATCTTTGCAACCTCCCGGTCGTAGGTTTCAGACCAGATATGATGATCAGTGCCAACATCGATCAGCTGTGCTGTAATTCGTACCTGCTCACCCTGCTTCCTGACACTTCCTTCCAGGATAGTGGAAACACCCAACTCCCTTCCAATTTGAGGAATGGTCTTGGTTGTATTTTTGTATTGACGGGTTGAAGTCCTTGATACTACTTTGAGATCAGCAATTTTGGAAAGATGGGCGATGATATCCTCAGTTATTCCATCACTGAAATACTCCTGCTCGGTGTCGTTGGACATATTTACAAAGGGCAATACGGCAATCGATTTATCCGTATCACCAGTCTTTAAATCTGAGGGAAAAATATTTTGGTAAATAAAATAGCATGCTACTATAACCAGAAGACCGATTAAAGAATATAAGATCCAAATTAACTTTTTCTGTCGGACTTTTTCTTGTTTCTTTTCTTCTGTTGATGGGGATGGTGATCTGGTATCTTTTGTTTTACCAGTAATATCTTCGGCATTCGGGATAATAAAGCCCTTATTTGAAATGGCAAATACCTCGACGGGCTTATCCACATTTTTCAGTTCAAAGGTCTTTAGCGACTGTGTTTCAATGGATGCCTGGTTTTTAATTTCATCATACACTTTATCCGAAATAAAAACACTTCCCGGGACAGATAAGGATTCAATCCGTGACGCCACATTTACTCCGTCACCAATAATTTCGTCTTCCTTTAATACAACATCTCCAAGGTGGATGCCAATGCGAACGGGAATTACCGGCTCTATTTGAAAGGCCATCTGCATCTCCATCGCGCAGTTTACCGCATCAATGGCACTAACAAAAGTGCTTAATGTACCATCACCAAAATATTGCAATATCCTACCATTAAACTTTTCTGTGGTTCTGTTAAATATTTCTCGGTGCCTGTTTCTTATTTTAATGGCCAATTCTTCATCCTGCTGCATCGTAGCAGTATAACCCTGGATATCGGTAAACATGATTGCAGTAAGCTGTCGGGTTGGAGGCATTTTACTCAAATTATTAATTTGGAAAATTCATTCTTTCAATTATTTTTTTATATCTGGGATCGTCACGAATCAAATCAAATCTTGTGAGGATTTTCATATAAATTAAGATTTCATTTCTTTCTTCTAAACACGTCTCTAACAATCTAAATGTTTCGTCAAACCGTCCAAGATTAGCATAAACACCTGCAAGATTACCCGGGTCAATGTATTGTCCTTCAAGTGACATCAATAATTCATCTAACTTAAGGTTTGCCTCCGTCATCCTCCCTGAGCGCGCTAAAGTGATAATAATTTCATATAATGCCGGACCTTTACCATTTGTCATTACCAGCGTTTTGTTTAATTCAATTAAGGATTCATCATATCTACCTAAAACACGAAAAGTTCTCCCTATCATTCTGTGCGCTTCGGTATAGCTGGAATCAAGTTTCAGCGTATGCTTAAATGAGGCAATGGCATTTTCATATTGTTTGTCCATTAAATAACAATATCCAAGATGCATATGGGCTTGTAAGGCTAAAGGGTTCCTTTCTAAGATCTTTTTTGAATCACGAATTGCAATAGCATAATTTCCATACAACAGCGCTTCGTAAAATGTTATAAAATAATCCGGATCAGGGTGGCCTAATTCAACTGCTTTTAAATATTCCGATTTAGCAGCTTCCCAATTCCAATCATAATATAAATAAACTTGTGCTAATACGATATGACCGTAAGGTTGCTTATCATCTAAGGAGATTGATTTGAGGGCCGCCTTTCGCACTTCTAAATATGCTTCACTATTAGATATTATCCCGTTTACAGAGTAATCAATGTAAGCATCTCCTATACCAGCATATGCCAATGCAAATTCCGGATCAAGCTCAATCGCTTTTTGAAAATATTCCATGGCTTTTATATTTCCCTCAATACCCCGAATCAGATAATACTTGCCTTTCAGATAATAATCATAAGCCTTCATATTATCTGTAGGTGGTTTTGGATCGTTAAAATTCAGGATAGTAAGTTTCAGCATATTTACAATATTCGATGCAATCTCCTCCTGGATAGTAAATACATCATTCAGTTCACGGTCATATTGTTCTGACCAAATATGAAATCCATTGTTGGCATTTATAAGTTGTGCTGTAATTCTAACATTGTTTTTATATTTTCTGACACTCCCTTCGAGCACTAAACTTACACCAAGTTTATCGCCTATCATCTGGATATCTTCACCCTTTCCCTTAAAGGAAAAGGAAGATGTTCGCCCTACCACATCTAACCCTTCAACTTTGGCCAGTGAATTAAGTATCTCCTCCGATATACCATCGCTAAAATATTCCTGACTGGGATCGTTACTCATATTCTTGAATGCAAGAACAGCTATAGACTTATCCAGAAGATCTATTTCAGATTTAAAAAAATCTGAGCTTTGATAAATAAAATAACTTGTAATTAGAATCAGGAAGCCGATAATGGAATACAGTATCCAGCCGGGCAATTTCTTTCTGGATTCTAATTGTTTCTTTTCTTCGGGTGTAAGTACAACACAATTATCATCCTTTGTTTTCCCGTCAATATCTTCAACTTTTGGAATGATAAATCCTTTGTTGGAAATGGCAAATACTTCAATGGGTTTATCAACATTTTTAAGTTCAAAAGTCCTTAATGACTGAGCTTTAATGGAAGATTGATTTTTTATTTCATCATACACCTTATCCGAAATAAAAACACTTCCCGGAACGGCTAATGATTCAATACGTGAAGCTACATTAACCCCATCACCAATAATTTCGTCTTCCTTTAGTACGACATCTCCCAGATGAATGCCTATTCTAACAGGGATTACCGGATCTTTTTGAAAGGCCATCTGCATCTCCATCGCACAATTAACAGCATCAATGGCACTGACAAATGTGCTTAATGTGCCGTCGCCAAAATATTGTAATGCTTTCCCGTGAAACTTTCCTGTTGTGCTATTAAATATTTTCCTATGCCTGTCTCTTATTTTAATGGCCAGCTCCTCATCGTGCTGCATTGTAGCAGTGTAACCCTGAATATCAGTGAACATGATGGCAGTAAGCTGGCGGGTTGGAGGCATTTTACATTGTATTATGTTTCAAAGGTATTATATTATAAATGAAAAACTGAAATAGAGTATCAGGATTGAGAGAATAAATACATTGTTGTTAACTATTATTCTGGAAAATTCATTCGCTTAATAATGCTTTCATATCTTGGGTCATCACGCATTACATCAAAATCTGAGAGGGCCTTTAATGTAACCAGGGTCATTGATCTTTCTTCAAAGCACTGTTCTAATAATTCAAACGCTTCATCAAATCGGCCAAGGTTAGCACATACAGCTGCTATTGCTCCCGTAGGAATATGCTTATCAGATTCCGATTTCAACAGATCATCAAGTAAAATGCTTGCTTCCTCAATTTGTCCCGAAGAAGCCAGGGCAATAATCATTTCGTGGTATGCAGGCCCTTGACCTGAGGTCATTTCCAGGGCCGCGTTAAGTGCACTTAAAGCTTCTTCATATTTCCCCATAACACGATAAGTTTTCCCAAGCCATCGGTAACCTTCGCTATAATTCGGATCAAGTTCTAAAGTATAGTTAAAAGAGTTAATGGCATTCTCGTATTGATCTGCCATTAAATAACATACTCCGAGATGCCAATGGGCCTCAACAGATAAGGGATCCCGGTCCGCAATTATTTTTGATTCATAGATTGCACTGGTATAATTTTCATATAGAAAAGCATTGTACCATGTAATAAAATGATCCGGATCCAGAAGACCTAAATCGAGTGCAATTTGGTATTCTGATTTTGCAGCCTCCCAGTCCCAATCATAAAATAAATGAACATATGCCAATACTTTATGCCCATAGGCTTGCTTGCTATCAAGTGAAATTGATTTTTTCGCAGCTTTACGTGCTTCCATCAAGGCCTCTTCACCGGGAATAATTCCATATGCGGAGTAGTTAAGGAACGCATCTCCTTTACCAGCATATGCTAAAGCAAATTCAGGATCAAGCTCAATTGCTTTTTGAAAGTAATTTAGTGCGTCTATTGTTCCTTCAACATCCCGCGATAAAGAATATAAACCTTTCAGATAAAGGTCATACGCTTCGATGTTAGTTGTTGGTTGTTTTGATTTCTCTGATTTAAGAATTGTTAGCTTCAGCATTTTCACAACTTTCGAAGCAATTTCTTCCTGGATAGAAAAAATATCGCTCAATTCCCTGTCGAATTGCTCTGACCAAATGTGGTAGCCGTCGGCAACATTTATAAGTTGAGTAGTTATTCTTACACGGTTTTCCGACTTTCTAACACTGCCTTCAAGTACCAGGCTTACACCAAGTTTTTCCCCGATTGAACGAATATCTTCCTCAGTACCTTTAAAAGAAAAAGATGAGGTACGACCTGCAACTTTAAGACCGTCTACCTTTACAAGCGAATTAAGAATTTCCTCTGATATGCCATCACTGAAGTATTCCTGATTTGGATCGTCACTCATATTCGTAAACGCAAGCACGGCTATTGATTTCTCAGGAATTTTAATATTACGATCTGAAAAGAAATAATCTTGAATAAGGTTGTAGCCGGCAGCTATAATTATAATTCCAATTATGGAATACAGGAGCAAATTAATCCTTTTTTTCCTGGCTTTTTGTTTTTCTTGTTCTGCGGATATTTCGGTAATTGGTCTGCTGTCTTTCGTTTTTCCAATGATCTCATCAGCACCTGGAATGATAAGTCCCTTATTTGAAATGGCAAATACTTCGATGGGTCTATCCACATTTTTCAGCTCAAAGGTCTTTAATGACTGAGTCTCAATTGATGGGTGATTCTTAATCTCATCATAAACTTTATCCGATACAAATACGCTTCCTGGCACGGCTAAAGATTCAATCCTTGATGCCACATTTACACCATCACCAATAATATCGTCTTCTTTTAGTACAACATCTCCAAGGTGAATTCCAATACGAACAGGGATTACCGGTTCTATTTGAAAGGCCATTTGCATCTCCATAGCACACTTTACAGCATCTATGGCACTTACAAAAGTGCTTAATGTGCCATCACCAAAATATTGCAATATCTTTCCTTTAAACTTATCAGTGGCACTATTAAAAATTTCTCTGTGCCTATCCCTTATTTTAATGGCTAATTCCTCATCCTGCTGCATCGTGGCAGTAAAATCCTGGATATCGGTAAACATAATGGCGATAAGCTGGCGGGTTTGTGGCATGGATTTAATATTTCATCCAAAATTAAGAAAATATATCATTGGGAAAGTCCGAAACAACTGAAATTGATGAACAGCTGATAGATAATGAGCTGTCGTCAACATTTGAACTTCAACTATAACCCAAATACAATGGGCGATTAAACGAGGCGAACAATCTCCATAGGTTCAGCCCGACCTTTTAAGCTTATTGCCCCCAGGCTTTCAGTATTCAGGTCATTGTGGTCAATTTTTTCGAGTACTTCGTTTGAAACCAGGATTTCAGAGTTGAACTTTTTGTTGAGCTGTTCAATACGTGAGGCAAGTATAACAGTACTTCCTGTAATTGAATATTGCTTGCGTTCCGTAGTACCAACATTGCCTGTAACAATGTACCCGGCATGAAGGCCAATGCCTACTCTGGTTTTTGGGATTTCCCCTGATTCACATTTTTCATTCAACAAAGCAACGATCTCTATGGCAGCATTCACCGCATTCTGGCAATCATTACCTGAGGAAGCGGGTGCTCCGAAGGTGGCCATAAATCCATCACCTAAAAACTGGTTAATAATGCCATGATATTTACTGACACTATCGATCATAAAACCAAAAACATCATTTTGATATTGAATAATTTCTGAAGGTTCTTTGTCTTCGGCATAGGGTGAAAAATCCCTGATGTCGAGGAACATGATGCAGGCAAACAATTTTTTACTTCCCGATTGGAAAGAATCTGATAATAACTCCAGGGCAACTTCTTTGGAAACTTGTTGGCCAAAAAGGCTGATGGCCCTTTTTTTGTTTTCTATTTCAAATTTGTTTCTCTCTTCGAGCAAAGCATTTGCTTTACGTTTTTGACGATAGGCGGAGTAGACAAATACAGCAAGTAGTAAAGTAAGAATTGATGCCACAACGAAGGACCATTTCGTATTTTCCGACTTTTTCAATTTAAGATTCTGGATGGTTTTTTCGTTGGTTAACCGGGTGATTTCAGCCTCTTTTTTCTCCGTTTCATATACAGTTCTCATTTCAGCTATTTGCTCACTACTTGTTTCGGTGTAAATGCTGTCTTTTATTGTAATGTATTGTTCGTAAAAGTGAAGTGCTTTTTCAAAATCCTTTTGGGCTAAATAATATTGATAATGATACATGTAAGTACCACTTTTTAGCTGAAGTGAATTGTTGTTTTCTGAGAGCTTTAGGGCTTCTTCAAAATACGGGGCAGCTTCCTTAAATTCTTCCAATAAAAAATAGGCCTTTGCAACGTCGAGCAGGCCGTAGATTATTCCATTCAGATCATTTGTTTCCCGATAAATCTCAAGAGCCTGATGGCTGTATGTCAAAGAAGTTTCATATTCACCTTTAAGGGTATAAATATCGCTGATATTCCCCAGGGATGAAGCCTGCCCTGTTTTATCTTCATTTGCCTTTTTGAGTTCAAGGGATTGCTTGTGAAACTCCAGTGCTTTATCATATTCCTCAATGTCGGAATAAACTATTGCAATGTTATTAATAGCATATGCAATACATCTTTGGTCATCTATTTCCCTGCAAATTTCAAGTGCCTTTAAAAAATAGGGGAGGCCTTGTGATTCATTCCCCCCCAACATCCTTGCGTAGATCATACCAATATTTAATGATGCATAGGCAATTCCCTGTTGGAAGCCTTCTTCTTCACTTATTCTTAGTGACTCCAGGAAATTTGACAACGCCTTATCAAAATCTCCCATCATTGAGAAGGTATTGCCTTTGTTATTGTAGGTTTTTTGGAGCCCATCTTTATCGTCCGCCTCCTCGTACATGGCGATAGCTTTATCGTATTCTGAAATTGCTCTTTGATAATCGCCTGTCCGCACATAATAATTGCCCTTATTCAATTCTGCCAAAGCCTGACCAGTTTTATAGTTCAGGTCAGCCGCCAGGGTTTCAGCCTGCGAGGCATAATAAAATGAACTGTCAGGATTGTTATACTCGTATCTTTTTGAAATTTGATTCAAGACATCTACCTTTTGTGTTCCGGAGTTATTTTTTAGCTCATTCTTGAGGCTGTCCACATGTGATTGGGCCTGGGCTGTATGACTTAAAATCACAACCACGAAAATGAACTTCAATAATGAAATTAACATTCTGCTACAAGCAGAAAACTCTAGACTTTCCTGGTCTGGTAAATTTTTGAATCTGGAGTTTCCGAAGAAATTTAATACTGGCTGCCTATAATAACTCCTCCCGGCAGTGGTATGATTAAGATGTGATCTTTCCATTTTCATCATGTGAATTTATTATGGCTCATTAATGAAGCAAGTAGTTTGTTTTTCCCACTTATTGAGCACACACCAAAAGTAAGAAAAAAGGTATTCCCAGAGCCAGAGCTTTCAAAAAGCCCCTATTTATTTAGCAGATTTTCCTTTGTCAACATCTTCAATAAACTGAATTAAATCCCTGAAGTAAACTTCCTGGTCGTCATACATTGATAAATGACTCCCTTCCGGGCAATGCGCATACCGGCCATCCTTAACTTCTGTTGCCATCCATTTGATGTGTTCTGGATCCATCGTATCATAAGTTCCACCCATCGTGAGTGTAGGTATTTTTATTTTCGAAAGATCAGCTTTTCTGTCCCAGTTTTTCAACCTTGCATCTCCAACTACACCAAACTCGCTAGGCCCTTGCATGCTTATGTAAAGGGCTTCATTTGTGTTGCTAAACGACCGAACCACAGGTTCCGGCCAATCTTCAGGTGGCATTCTTAAAACATGTTTGGGGTAATAATGCTCAGAAACCAATTCGTTGTATCTGGGGCTCATGTATTCACCTGCTGCCTCAAGCGATTTTATCTCTTTTAGAACGTGAGGATCAAGTTGGGGCCCAAGTACTTCATCGGCATAATTCATATAATCAGGAATTGAAGCCATCATGTTTGAAATGATGAGAGCTTTCATGTTGTCCTGGTATTTTAAGGCATACTCAAGAGCAAGCATTCCACCCCACGACTGGCCATACAAATAGAAATTGTCATTGTTCAAACCGAGTGCAATGCGCACCTGTTCCACCTCTTCCACAAAACGGTCAATATGCCAGAGGCTGGTATCATTGGGCTGTTCGCTATACGATGATTCCAACTGATCGTAATAATAATATTCGATACCGGCTTCCGGGAAAAATGAATCAAAGCATTCAAAATACTCATGATTTGCCCCCGGCCCTCCATGGAGGAGGAGAACCTTGATAGTTGGATTGTTACCGACCCTTTTTGTCCAAACACGAAACTCCCCTGCCGATGTTTGAATAGGAATCATTTTTATGCCACCTGTAATGATATCATCACGGCCTTTATTATCAAAATATCCTGGATCAGAAATGTGATCTTGTGAGTCCATACTGTTTTGGTTGTTGTTCGTATTGACACAACCCAATAAATAGAGGACCCCAATTATCAATAAAAGATTTATATTTTTCATGTTTCTTATGTTTATACTGAAAAAAACAATTGCACAATATTTCTTGCTCTGATTGCCGGTTTGCAAGGCAACGAAGGTACAAAAACAAAGTAAAAAGTTGTTATACCATTTTTATATTGAAATGCATTGGATGACCGGTACCCTGCGTTAACTTTAATCCAATTGCTTTTTGATAAGATAATGCTGAAAATTTTTGGGCAAAGCAGAAAGTATTGATATCATAATTTTGTGGTTGATGAAATACACCCGTCTTGGGTTTTTGGTGGTTGCAGCTTTTAAAACCAATCTGGCCACCTCTTCGGGCTTTGACACTTTGCCGATATATTTTGGAACGGATTTCTTGAAATTTTGATATACCTCTTTAAATTTTGAGTCATCCTCAGCATCGCTCATTTCAATAGTTTGTTTTAATACCCTGGTTTGGATTGCCCCAGGTCTGACTAATATTGCCTTAACAGCTTTTAACGCCAGTTCTATTCGCAGGCTGTCGAACAAGGCTTCAAGGGCTTTTTTTGAGACCGCATAAGGTTGGAAGGGTGCCGGGACTTTATAGCTTTCGCTGCCGATAACGATCAGCCTACCTTTTGAATCCATGAGGAAGGGAGAAAAATACTTTGCGAGATTGGCAAGGCCAAGTACATTTACCTCAAGAATTTTATTAAGCTTTTCTGAGCCTGCTTCCACCAGGGGGTAAAAGTCAACAATGCCGGCGTTACTGATCAGGACATCTAATTTCCCAAAATTATCTTCAACAAATTCAGCACAACGACTCACGTCATTTTCTGAAGTTACATCGAGTTGAAGACAGGTATAGCCCCGGTTTTTTGAGAGGTCCTCAAGCAATGTAAGATCAATATCCGTTGCTACTACTTCAAAACCTGCCTTGTGGAATGCTTCAGCAGTTGCCCGGCCTAAACCCCGTCCGGCACCTGTTATCAGAACGATTTTGCTTTTTTGTGACATATTATTTATCAGTAGTCGGCTGGGACAAAAATAGAGTATCTATTATTAGCATCCTTAATCATTAATTACAAATGAAATTTACCGTGAGTCATCGCTGGCTGAAGGATGCTATTTATCAATTTTCCTTAATTCATCGGCCACAATGATGGCCATATTTCTGGCTCCGGTTTCATTTGGATGGATGCCATCAGGGAAATTTCCCGGCTGATTTCTCAAAGGATTATTCAAGTCGATGATTTGCAAATGGTTTTTTCTGGCGATTCTCTGGATTGCAGGAATAACACCGGCAATAAGTGTTGAGTCATTTATTCCCCATGCGGTACGATAGACAGGTACTGGCAGGCACACAATGATTTCAGGGTTGCTTGGCATGCTCCGTAAGGTGTCGATTAAGGCCTGGTAATCTTTTTCGAAATTTTCTTCATTCCAGTTTTTTAGTTTTGTATCATTCGTTCCGAGTTTAATGAGGACGATGTTTGGTTGAAAGGCAAATACGTTGTAAAACTCTTTACTGATCCAATAGGGAAAATTGCCATTTTTTAAAAGCGTTGTGGCACTCCTTCCAAAATTCAGCACTGTGAAATTATTTCCCAAAATGCTGTCCAACATTACCGGATAAGCTGTTTTGCTTTGGTTTGACAAAACAGCTCCTGCTGTTATACTATCTCCAATGCAGGCTACTTTTGTAGGGGCCCGGGTACAGCCTAAAAACATTGTTATAAAAAAGACCAGCCAGAGAAATGTCTTAGTTTTCATTATTAATTATTTAATGCAGATTTCCCGATTTTAAATTTTTTAAGCACCCCAAGAGTATCCTTCAGTTCCAATGCAATGGTGTCGCCCACGTTTTCATAATACCTGATCAATTTGCAAAAATCAGGGTCAAATGAAAGGTCCAGGGAATCAACTTTTATAAGCTGCATATCGGGTTGAATATCATTTTCAAATGCCGGGGAGTTTTCGATTACTGACTGGATGTAAATCAATTTTTCTTCTGAATATCCCGGCCTGAATCCAAAAGTTTTGTTGTGGTCTTCGGTTGAAGGGATTTCAGTAAAATGAAGAGTTTTGTTTTTCCAGTCGATGGCCACAATAAATCTCGATAAAATCCTGCAGCCAACCAAACCAGATTTTCCTGATCTAACCTCAACATTTTCAATGGCAAGGTCGGCTGACCTCAAGGTATCCAGGTAGGCAATTTCCCGCTTCAGTTCGTGTACTTCTCCAAGAATTCCCATTTGAGAAACCCCTTTTTCGAGAAATACAGGGCCAATAATGTTCTTTTCTTTAAGAGTGACAAATCCTTTTTTGGGAATGCTTAAAGAACCATTAGATCCATAGTCGATGGTCATATGGTTGATGTTTGCCCCGTTTGTTTGTAAATCAACTAAAATATTGAACTGCGCATCCGTGGTAAATGGAACGATGGTGGCCGAATCGGAATGATAAGAATCAGGGATATTACTCAGCGAAAGTTCCTTCTTGTCGAAATCAATTTTCCAGTTACAAAAACGCATGAGGTTTGATCCGACAATTCCATCAAGCCTCATACACTTAAGTATTGGGTTTGATCCGAAATCAAGAACAAAAGCTGCCTGGCTGTTAAAGGGAATTCCCCCAATAATAACGCTGTCAATCAACACACAGCTTGTTTTTTTCCTGTTGTGTTCGGTGTCGATGATATTGCCGGTGCTAATACTTTCATAGTTAAGTTCGCTTTGCAGTTTCTCGGAAATGCTAAACGGGGCACCGGTGTCGAGCAAGAAACGGTAGGTAACTCCTTTGATGGAAACCGGAACGATCATAAGCCCCATCATAACTTCCACTCCAACTGTTTCGTTAAATTCTACGCTGATAACTTCTCCACGATGCAGGGCTTCCTTCAATTTCATCGAACAGCCATTGTACAGAAGCAACAGGGAAAGGAAACAGATGAATATTAAATATTTGGCTTTCATAAATTAAAATAAAATACAAACCGGACTTGGTGCTTCAACCTGATGAATATATTCCAGCATGCCTGTGGTTTTATTGCGGCTGAACGAAACGATGTTATTCGTATACTGGTTGGCTACAATCAGAAAGTTTCCATCGGGAGATAAGGCAAAGTTGCGAGGAAAATCTCCGCGAGTAGACTCATGGCCAAGCATTTTCAAGGAACCATTTTGGTTATTTATCTCATAAATCACAATGCTGTTGTGTCCACGGTTGGTTGCATATACAAAATTACCATCCGACGAGATATGGATGTCAGCACAATAATTGGTTTCGGAATAACCAGCTGGCAGGGTTGAAATTGACACACCCTTTTTATAATTACCTTCCGTGGACTTTTGTACAAATGTTACTGTGCAGTCCAACTCATTTAGTACATACATCCAATGGCCGTTTGGGTGAATGGCCAGGTGGCGTGGCCCTGCTCCTGGCTCCATGCCCAGTTTAGGCGGATTGGAAGGCAGTAATTTTTCGCGTTTAGTGTCGAGGTGTGAAAACCAGAGTTCGTTCGTTCCCAGGTCAACAGAAATAATATCATCATCTCCTTCAAACCAGGTTGAATGCGCATGAGGGCCTTCCTGCCGGTTACTTATGCCGCTCCCCGCGTGTTGTTGAACATCCAGTAAGCCTGTAAGTTTTCCATTTTCATTTATGCGCAGCAAACCCACATTTCCTCCGCTATAGTTGGCTGCCAAAATATACCCGCTTTCGTTCACTGCCACAAAGCAAGGGTGTCCACCACCAGATGGGCTCCGGTTTATAAAAGCAAGACTGTCTCCTTCAATTCGATAGGATTCGACCGTACCCGTGCCTTCAACACTGGTTTCATTTACTGTAATCAGGAATCGCTTTTTGTCACTCATTGCTAAATATGAAGGGTTTTCTGAACTGGCAGCTAAACCAATTGGTTTTAGTTTGCCGTCTTTGTCAAGTAAATACTTGTAGATGCCCTGGCCCTCACCATCGGTATAGGTGCCCACATAGAATGAGTAAATCTGATTTTTATGTATAGTTTCTTTTTTTTTAGACACACAGCATGTTAGAATCAGAAGGATTGTGATTGCTAGATATATTTTCACTTGTTGCAGGTGCATTGTTTGTTTCGTAGGTATTTTTTGAGGGTTAATCGATGATTACAATTTTCCTGGAATAGGTTTGTTTATCTGTTTTTATACTGACCATGTAGGTTCCGGCTTCTAAAATTTCAGTGGGTATAGTTGAGGTTTTTTCTTTAATCTCGTTTATTTCTTTTCGAATTAACAGTTTCCCATTGAGGTCTGAGATTTCAAGAATTACATCCTGGGATTGACCAAAACTAAACCGGATGTTCAATAAATCCCTGGCGGGATTTGGATAGATTTTAATATTGGCCTTTTTTTTTACACCATTGATAATTACCGGTGCCTGAATCGAGTCAGTTCCATCAGTCAGCCAGTTGAGTGAAAACCTTGCAAAGCGGATCTCTTTGTAATCATTGGCTTCATAAAAAAGCCCGATGGTATGATCATCCAAAATCGTTAGGCTTGAATAGGCTGAACTGCCCGGGTTAATAACTCTTGCTTCAGTCCAGTTCTCGCCTTCATCGTAACTTAACCTTACGGCCATATTTTCCCTGCCAGCCGTTGAAGCCGGGTTTGAGAATAATAAGCGGCTAGTAGCATAGCCATTCAAAACAGAGGTAAAGCGTATAAAGCTTGCATTGCACCTGGGTTCAATCAAAGTGTTATCGTAATGGATATTGTACCAGGTATTGCCGTCATCGGTGGTTTGGCCAATCATCCGTTTGCTGGTGTTTTCCTGTCGGCAATTAATCATCAATGATCCATCGTCAAGTTGTGCCAGTTTTGATTCATTTGCAAGAGCCGAAATCGGATTTTTTACCGAATACCATGTTTCGCCATGGTCCTCGCTGCCGAAAATCAATGCACCTGGTGTATTTCCCTCCATCACATTTATCACATGCCGCAATCCACCGTCCGACTTTTGGATCCCTCTGCCTGAAGTCACAAATGCCCAGGTCCATGAAGGGTGGTAGATATCATTATACAGATTTGTAAATTCCGACCAACTCAATCCATCATCGGAAGACTTGATCATAAATGGCCATTGAAATTCATCTGTTTCATCGGCATAATTGTAAAACATAAATATTTCATCGCTAACCTCATCGTATATCATTGAACAATCCGACGCTCCTTCAACACCCGGAAAATCTGCTGCAGTTATCATTTCCGACCAGGTTACTCCATTATCGGTGCTTCTTTTATATACGATATCAATATTTCCGGTCCAGCCCAAATCGGCACCATTGTCAACCCGTGCATCTGTTGCGGCGATTAATGTTCCTTCATTTGTTGTAACAATTGCCGGTATCCTGAAAGTATGGATGCCTTCAGTTCCACTAACAAATAGAGCCTTATGCGCAAGAATGATTGACTTCTCTCCTGTTGGTGATGAATTTTCAGGAACATATGTGTCTGCCTGGTTGCCATCGATAACAAATTCCACACATTTAGCATCAAGCCAATGACCTTCAGCTGCTTCGGAACTTATATCGCATACAAGCCAAAAGTAGTTATTGCCATGAAATAACGATTGTGTTATTTCGAAGGTTATATCATTGTTTGATGGAACCACAGCCTGGTAGCTTTGCTGGTAAACAGAATTAATTTTTGGATTAATTCCGGTGTAAATGATCCTGACCGAATCGATGTCGCTCAAACTGGTCATGCCGTCAAGGTTAATGGTAATTGAATTTACATTAAATGAATTGAGCGACCCGGCAGTCTGGATTTGTAATGCCAGCAGGGCTTCATTGGTGTTTGCCCGTCCTGCCGGTTGTAGAATCTCATCCTGGTTGCAGGAAGAAGATTGGTAAACCATATCGGTATAGTACTGGTTGTTGTTCAATACATACTGAGCACCATAAATATTTCCATTATGGTTGTTAAAAGAATAATCCGTGGCTTTGGTAGCCTGGTCGTCAAAGCGCCAGTATCCAGTTAATCCGGATTCGTTTCCGGTAAGCGATCCATTCATTACATCCTGTATTTCGGCCTGGCTAAGCGCCGTTTTCCAAAGGCTCACCTCATCGAGCACACCGTTCAGATAATAATCTTGTATGGAGCGTGCACCAAGCACAAAGGGCGCATCTGAAGTGATTCCCTGCGATAGTGCTTCCCCGGTATTTGTTGCTGAAAGAAAGCCGTTAAAGTAAATTAAAGAAGTTTTATCGGTGGTGTTTATTACAAAAGCCACAAAATGCCAATCGCCAACCGTTCCATAACTATTCGACCAATACGACACATCATCCATCCCTGTGGTTCGGATGTTTACCGCTAGTTTACCTTCGTCGTTCAGCCAAATTTCATAACCAGGATTTCCACCATCCCGCTTACATAATATGCGTTGATAGTTGGGGAGTGCATTCAATTTAAACCATGCACAAAATGTGAAATTTTCGCCGGGCTCAATATTAAAATCATTTATATCGCCCATCGAAATATAATCGTTAATGCCATCAAATTCTATGGAATAATCCTGTGCAAATCCGTTGTACACGAATGTTATTATTGACAGGATGCTGATGTATAATATTTTCATCTTGAAGTAATAATTTTGAATGTAAATATAATGGAATTTTTGATTTTTTCTTCCTCAATTGCCAGGTTATTGATCATCCTTCCTTCAAAGTAAAAATAATTACTCCAACCACTTTAACTTTATTTTATCCCCGATTTTATCAATCCGTTCAGTGGTTTGAAACGTTACGGTAAGGCTTTCACCCGGTAATACATCAAAATAGTTTTTATCAAACCGGCCGTTTTCACCCGGAATGTCAAGAGCAAGATTTTTTATTAGCCGATTGCTGCTTATGGTCAGTTTGTATCCCTCAATTACTTTTTCGATTCCTAATTCGGGTCGTGCTTGTGGTAAGTCCAGATTTTTTACTTTTTGGAAATAAAATAAAATTCGACATAAAGGTTTCTCTTCAAACATGATTTCAGCAACAAAAACCACCTTGCCTGGATCCTGGTTTTTCAACAGATAGTCTACCGGAATTGTGAAGTCAATGTTACTTGTTAGGGCTTTTACAGTAGTACTTTTGTTATGCGACCACAATTTGTTGCCATCAAAGTCAAGCAATTTCATGGCCAGCGTTGCTTTATAACTTTTGGTCTTGTCAGAGATGATGTAAACCTTCAATTCATCATTCACAATTACCGGGGAAACCAATGTTTCGGCAAATGCATCTTTAGCAAAATAATGCAGGGCTTTCCAGTTTCCGAAATAATCCAGTGACGACCAGGAGGTAACAGGCCAGCAATCGTTGAGCTGCCAGTAAAGAGTGCCCATGCAATGTGGCATGGCCCGGCGGTGAGCTTCCAGTGCAGTGCGAATACCTTCGGCCTGCAAAAGCTGACTGATGTAAACATAATCTTCAAAATCGTCCGGGATTTTGTAATCACGCTCCATGTAGGTTTGGATCAATTCGGTGCCACGTGGATGTTTCTGATGGATCTGCATAACATCAGACCCAATTTGACGATCTTCAGGTAAAGTAAAAGATTCGATTGTTGAAAGTGGCGGCATGCTCTGGAAACCATATTCACTCATGAATCTGCCTACTTTTTGCTCATAGACTTCAAAAGGCTCCTCGCCCCACCAGACACCCCAGTAGTGTGAATCGCCTATTTGGCGACTCTCCTTATGGCCCCAACCAATAGTGGGGGAAGAGGAATGATATGCCCTTGCGGGATCAAGTTTTTGTATTGCTTCAGGTAAAATGCGGTGAAAAACTTCCTGGTAATTGTTCCAAACTTGAGTTGAATCTTCATCTGAATAACCCAATGCTTTCTGCCAGCCCCAGTTGTGCCAGCCTTCATCTATTTCGTTATTGCCACACCAGAGTGCAATCGAAGGATGGTTTCTAAGTCGAATAATATTATTCACGGCTTCCTGTTTTACATTTTCAAAAAAGGCCGGATCGCCCGGATACATATTGCAGGCAAACATAAAATCCTGCCAAACTAGGATGCCCTTTTGATCGCAGAGATCATAAAAAAAATCTTCTTCATATATGCCACCACCCCACACACGCAGCATATTCATATTGGCTTCCGCTGCCGAGTTAAGTAATTTCTCATAATGTTCTTCAGCAACTCGTGAAGTGAAATTGTCCATAGGGATGTAGTTGGCGCCTTTCATAAAAACAGGCTGCCCATTCAATTTAAAATAGAATGACTCGCCAGTGCTGTCTTTATCCCGCACCAATTCAATTTCTCTTATTCCGAAGTGACCGCTTTGTTGGTCAATAATAGTATTTTCAGAAAAGAGTCGTATTTCAAATTCATAAAGATATGGTTCCCCAAGGCCATTGCACCACCAAAGTTTTGGATTTTCGATTGAAATTGGAAAAGTGATTTTATCATGATCGAAATCGAAAGATTCTGATTCCGATTTAATTTTATGATCACCACTAAGGATATCCAGTTCAAGCCTGAATGAGGTAGAGAGGTTTTCAGGGTTTGTTTCAATGTTCACAACAAAATCGATTTTAGCATTCTCCTCGCTATCTTCCTTTTGAACAATCTGGTGACTTTCAATTTTGGCCAAATCCCATCCTTCTATTGTTACGGGCCTCCAAATACCGCAAGTTACAAAGCGAGGCCCCCAGTCCCAACCGTACTGGTATGGTGCCTTTCGGGAATATCCACGAACATCGGGCAGGCGATAATTCATTTGTGAATCTTTGATGGAATCCTGAACTACTGCGGGAGTGAAAACAACTTCCAGCAGGTTGTCTTTGGCTTTTGCCAAAGGTTTAATATCTGCCACCCACTTGCGAAACATATTGTCGGTGTTCAATAAAAGCTGCCCATTGAGCTTAACACGGGCGTAAGTATCCAGGCCATTAAAAACGATTTGAAGGTTTTGTTTTTCGAAAAGTTTCTCGTCAAGGTCAAATGAAGTTTGGTAGGTCCAGGTCTCATTTTCAATCCATTGTAATTTTTCTTCATTGTTCCTGTAAAAGGGATCATCAATTATTCCGGCATGTATAAGATCGGTATGTACCGTTCCTGGTACAGTTGCAGGTAACCAGGTATTTTCATTTTTAAATTGCCAATTCTCGTTGATTAGTTTTTCAGTGAAATCCGGTTTTGATGTAGTACTGCAGCCAATCATTATTGCTGCTAAAATCAAGCATGCAAAAATAAACTGAATCCTTGAGAGGATAACTTTCTTCATAATTAATCATTATCAATGGACGGATAAAAGTACTATTATCCGTGGAGGTGGAGAATTGGAATGGGAATTTAACATTGCCTCAAAGAATTCGAGGTCTATTCGCTTAGCGAGTGAATAGCGAATTAATTTTCCTAATTTTGCCAAAACTTTTACAGATTGATCTATCCCGGAAATATAGAACAGAAAATTGGTTTTGATAAGATCAGGGAGATGCTGGCCGACTATTGTATCAGCCCGATGGGGGAGAGGTATGTCGAAAAACTCAGGTTCAACAACCGTTTTGATTTGATTGAAAAATTGCTTGGACAGGTAGAGGAATTCCGGCAGCTTTTGCTTTTTGGTAAAGCTTTTCCATCACAGGATTATTTCGACCTGGTTCCAGAATTGAATCGAATTAAAACTCCCGGAACATATATTTTGCAGGAAAATCTTTTTAATTTAAAGAGTTCACTCCAGGTAGTTTTTGAAGTAATCACTTACTTGAAAGAACTTGAAAGTGAGAAATTTCCCTTGCTCAACTCCTTGACCAACGAACTGGAATTTGATGCCAGCCTCATCAAAGAGCTTAACCGTATTATCGACGACAGGGGCAACATTCTCGATGGTGCTTCCGAAAAATTAAGGGATATTCGAAGAAGCCTGGTTAAATTATCCGGTGAAGTGGATAAGTCACTCCGCAAGGTTTTAAAATCGGCTATTGCAAGTGGCTGGGTTAATCCAAATGACGAATTGACCTTGAGAAATGGAAGGCTCGTAATCCCGGTTCCGGCCACTCATAAGCGCAGGATCAAGGGCTTTATTCACGACGAGTCAGCTACAGGGCAAACCGTGTTTATCGAACCGGCCGAGGCACTGGATGTGAATAATGAGATTTTAGAACTGCACAATGCCGAGAAACGGGAGGTGATTAAGATTCTAACTCAATTCACTGAGCGGATCAGGCCTGATATTAACCAGATAATTCAATCGTACCGGTTTTTGGGTTTAGTGGATTTTATTCGAGCCAAAGCAAAACTGGCACTGAAACTTGAGGCAGGATTACCCATACTTAACGATCACCCTGTCATCGAATGGTTCGATGCAAAACATCCCCTACTTTTTCTTGCTCACCAGGCACAAAAAAAGCCAATCGAACCCCTGGCTCTTAAATTGGACGATGAAAGCCGCATCCTGATTATCTCCGGGCCCAATGCGGGGGGTAAGTCTGTGTGCCTGAAAACGGTTGGTTTGCTTCAATACATGTTGCAATGCGGGCTGCTGGTGCCCATAAGAGAGACTTCTGAAACGGGCATTTTTGATGATATTTTTATCGATATCGGAGATGAGCAATCCATCGAAAATGATTTGAGTACTTATACCTCTCACCTGAGGAATATGAAATTCTTTGCCACTAAATCAGGAAAAGGGACATTGTTTTTAATTGATGAGTTTGGAACTGGAACTGAACCTCAACTTGGCGGTGCCATTGCGGAGGCAGTACTTGAACAACTCAACAGGAAAAAGGCCTTTGGCGTTATCACAACCCATTATGCCAACCTAAAATTGCTTGCCGATAAAACCCCAGGTCTTATCAACGGCGCTATGTTGTTCGATACACGTAAGATGCAACCTTTGTTCAGGCTTCAGATGGGTAGCCCGGGCAGTTCCTTTGCTTTTGAAATTGCACGTAAAACAGGATTTCCATGGTATATTCTCAAAAATGCTGAGAAAAAAGTAGGGAAATCACAGGTTCGATTCGACCGTCAGCTACAACAGCTTGAAATTGAAAAAAAAGAAGTTGCCGATAAGCAACTGCTCCTCACCGCCACCGAAAAAGAACTGACTAAACTAAAAGATCAATATGAAGTGCTTCTGGATGAATTGAAAAGTTCGAAAGCAAAGCTTATGAAAGAGGCACGGTTGGAGGCTAAAGCTGTGATTGCAGGATCGAACAAATTGGTTGAAAAAACGATACGTGAGATAAAGGAAGCCCAGGCTGAAAAGGAGAAAACCAGGGAGATCAGGGAAAAGTTGAAATCTGAATCCGGGAAAATGGCTGGGAAGGCCTCTGGTACAACCAGAGTTGAGCAGAAGCAAAAATCAGCAAAAAAGACTAAACCTAAAGAAAAGATAGTTGACCAGAGAATTTTGCCAGGCAATCGGGTAAGAATACCTCCGCAGGTTACTGTTGGCGAAGTTCTTGAGGTATCAGGAAAAGATGCAACAGTAAGTTTTGGCAGCTTGAAAATGAGGGTTAAGGTTGATAAACTTGTAAATGTGGGTGAGGAACAGTTGCACCAGAAAGCATTGATGCGAAAAAGTAATTATGGCAACATTATCAACGACCTCAATGCCAAAATGGCTAACTTTAGTTTATCTCTCGATTTACGTGGTCAACGTGCTGAGGAAGCCATTTCTAATCTTCAAAAGTATATTGATGAAGCCTTGCTGTTAAGTGTCAGGGATGTTAAAATTCTGCACGGTAAAGGCAATGGGATACTCCGGGAGATCATCCGCGAGCATTTGAGGGGCACGCCGGAAGTAAAGAAATATTCAGATGAACATGTTGAGCGGGGAGGTCATGGAGTTACGGTAGTGATACTAAGGTGATTTAATTGGCACGGCCTTTGTTGATCAATGCGTCAAAAAATTAGCACAATAATGCAACAAAACGAGAATAAACAATCATTTAAAAATCGTGTATTTAAAATAATTCCTTTACCCGCATTGATCGGGATATTTTTAGGAGCTATTGGTGGATATATTTATTATATCGAGGTTGGTTGTACAACTGGTACTTGCCCGTTAACGTCAAACCCATACGGAAGTATTATTTGGGGGGCAATGATTGGCTATTTGTTTGGCGATATGTTTCGCAAGAAAAAAACAAGCGAAAAGCAACTCAAAGAGAAAACAGATATTTAAAGTTACTCAAGTTCAGCTTTAGCTTTTTTTGTAAGACCAGCAACAATAAGATCATAGGAGTGATCGATCCATTCCTTAATTTTTTTAACTTCTATCGTACCGTCCACATGTACTGAATTCCAATGCTTCTTATTGAAATGCCAGGCCCCCACAACCGATGAATAGTGCTCCCTGATTTGAATTGCCTTTTCGGGATCGCATTTTAAACTTATCGAAAGCTGGTTTTCATCCAACGGAATAAGGGCAAACATTTTATTCATCACCTTGAACACAAGCGTCACATCATCAAAAGGCGTGCTTTCAGTCACCCCCTTTTTATTCAAGCAGTATTTCCTTAGTTCTTCTACATTCATGCTAAATGTTTTTTTGGTGTAACAGCAAATTTATGATAAGTATTTGGATTGAGAAAAAATATTGGAGAACAGAACAATGAGAGCCACATTTAAAGTCAAGTGTGTTCTTTATCACCATCACAAAATTAAATGTTCGTTTTTTTAAATCATACTCACATCGAAATATTGATATTTTTAATTGTGTTTGTATAAAATGTTTAATTTTGCGCTACTTTTGTAAAAAATAAAAATAAGTCGGAAGCGATTTATTTTGCATGATAATTGTAAGGAATAACCCATTGTAAAACTCAAATATTTAAAACTATGAAAAATCTACTACTATCGGCAATACTGGTTTGTTTTACCATGTTTGCTATTGCTCAAAGCCTCGAAATCTACCACGATGGTGAATTGGTTACTGATCAATCAACATTGTTTGTTGGGGGAGACCCTTCTGATCCGGAAATTGTGATTGAAGTTGATATCAAAAATAACTCTTCTGTTGCATTGGACGTAATTGCCAAAAAATACGAAGTAGAGGTTATTCCTAATACCACAAACCTTTTTTGCTGGGGACTTTGCTTTCCACCATTTGTTTTTGAATCACCAAGCCCGGTTAATATTCCTGCTGGTGGAACAGTTTCAGAATTTAGTGGTCACTATACTGCTTCAGGAAATGCAGGCGTAACTGTAATGCGTTATACCTTCTTTGATCAGGCTCATCCTGCCGATTCAGTTTGTTTTTATACTAATTATCTTGCCAGTACTGTTGGTGTTGACGAACTTGGAAATGAAAAGCTATCTGTTTCCAATGCTTATCCAAATCCGGCATCAAGCCAGACTTCCTTTGATTATGTGCTGCCTCAGTCAGCTTCCAATGCAAGTATCAAAATTCATAACTTGTTGGGCGCTGTTGTAAGAGAAGCCGTTTTAACCGACAGGAATGGTAAAGCTACCATCAACATTTCCGGTTTAAATGATGGAGTTTATTTTTATTCAGTGATTGTAAATAATGAAACCGTCGAAACCAAGAGATTGATTGTTTCGAAATAAGCTAAAAATATTTCAATGAGAAGCCCTCAGAATTATCTGTGGGCTTTTTTTGTGATTTCATTTTGGTCTATCCTATTGTTTTCTGCTGATTTCAATACAAACAGAAAATAACAATTCATGTTATTTGAGCGATATTTGTTATTTATTTAGGGATTTGATACATACTTTCTGCTTAAGTTCTTTTTGGATATTTTTGAAATATTCTTATCGTATTATGAATAATCTGTATAGAAATTTATACCTTTGGAAAGGTATTACTTTGTCGGATACAGTCTTTTGACAGAATAATTGTATGATAAAACCCTTTGTAAAACTCAAACATTTAAATCATGAAAAATCTACTACTTTCTTCATTACTGGTTTGCCTTAGTACATTTGCTATTGCTCAAAGCCTGGAAATCTGGCATGAGGGTGAGTTGGTTCCTGATCAATCGGCATTAACCATTGTTGGTGATCCTGCTGACCCGGAATTAATTATTGAAGTGGATGTTAAAAATGTTTCATCCAATACTTTGAACGTTCTGGCAAAAAAATTTGAAGTTAGCGTTATCCCAGGCTCTACAAACTTGTTCTGTTGGCTTTTGTGTTTCCCTCCATTCGTTTTTGAAGCACCGAGCCCCGATACTTTAGCACCGGGTGAAACCAGTTCAGAATTCAGCGGCCATTACACACCTGGAGGTAATATAGGCGTGACAATTATGAGGTACACATTCTTCGATCAAAACAATCCTGACGATTCAGTTTGTTTTTACACTGAATTTAATGCCGGGCCAGTTGGAATTGATGAATTTTCGAAGGACGTGGCTGTTTCAAATGCTTATCCAAATCCGGCCTCAAGCCAGACTTCAATAGATTATGTGCTTCCGTATTCTGCCTCTAGTGCAAGTATCAAAATTCATAACTTACTGGGCGCTGTTGTAAGAGAAACCGTTTTAACCGACAGGACTGGAAAAGTTACCATTAACATTTCCGGTTTAAAGGATGGTGTTTATTTTTATTCTGTGATGGTAAATAACGAAACTATTGAAGCCAGGCGATTGGTTGTTTCGAAATAAGCGTAAGAATATTTTATAAAAAAACCCACAGGATTTCCTGTGGGTTTTTTTATGTGGTTTATTCAGGTTAATTCCTGAATTCTTTTCTTATTTCATCAACTTTATCCAGCTTCTCCCAGGCAAAGAATTCTACCGTTTTAAAATTCTTTGCTTTACCATCAACCATTCTTATTGTTGTGGTTTTATCTTCGTAAGCAACTTCTACTTCTTCGGTAAATACATCCCTGCCAAAGTGGCCGTAAGTTGTTGTTTTCAGAAAAATTGGATTTTTTAAACCAAAACGGTTAACAATGGCCCATGGGCGCATATCAAAAATTTTATTGATCTTTTCAGCAATCTGGCCATCTTTTAAGATGTTTCCATTTTCATCCTTCACCTTTGCTGTTCCGTGGGTATTAATAAAAAGACCCACCGGATCAGCAACGCCAATGGCATAGGCCACCTGTACCAATACTTCGTCAGCAATGTCGGCAGCTACCATATTTTTTGCAATGTGTCGGGCTGCATAGGCAGCAGATCTGTCTACTTTTGAGGAATCCTTTCCAGAGAAAGCACCGCCACCATGGGCGCCTTTTCCGCCGTAGGTATCAACTATGATTTTTCTTCCAGTAAGGCCGGTATCACCATGTGGTCCACCAATTACGAATTTTCCTGTTGGATTGACATGTAAAGTGATATCATTCCTGAACAATTTCCGGAATTTTTCAGGAACCTTTTTCTTTGCCCTTGGGATCAGAATGTTTTTGACATCGGATTTGATTTTTGCAAGCATAGCATTGTCTTCATCGAAATCATCGTGTTGCGTAGATACCACGATGGCATCAATCCGTACCGGTTGGTTATTATCATCGTATTCAACTGTTACCTGTGATTTTGAATCCGGACGGAGGTATGTCATTTCTTTACCTTCGCGGCGTATATCTGCCAGTTCCTGCAAAAGAATGTGTGCAAGTTCAATGGAAAAGGGCATATAATTGTCCATCTCCCGGGTGGCATAACCAAACATCATCCCCTGGTCACCGGCACCCTGATCTTCTTCCTTTTCACGAATCACACCCTGGTTGATGTCACTGGATTGCTCATGAATGGCAGATATTACTCCACATGAAAGCCCATCGAAGCGGTAAGCATGTTTGGTGTATCCAATATTATTAATTACTTTGCGTGCAGTTTCCTGCACATCAACCCATCCGTTGGTTTTAACCTCACCGCTTAATACAACAAGGCCGGTAGTAACCAGCGTTTCACAGGCCACTTTTGATTCTTTGTCCTGTTTTAAAAACTCGTCCAATAAAGCATCAGAAATCTGGTCGGCAACTTTATCAGGATGTCCTTCGGAAACCGATTCTGATGTGAATAAATAACTCATATTATTTCACCTTTAAATTAATAAACTATTTGTGGGAAATATTGATGATTGACGGGATGGTAAAACATATTGTTTTAGCATTTTTTTAAATGGTTGCAATCAATCAAATCTTTCCATTTGGAACAAACTCTGCTATTCTGGCCTGTTTCCAATTCGCGGCAAATGTAGTAAAAAATTGGTGTGACCAACCAAAATTAAGATTTTGTAAGACTTTGAAAAATTTCCTCCAGGCTGTTTTCCTGCTTCTGCAGAGATATGATGCTGATGCCTTGTTTAGTGGCCAACCCAAACAAATTCTGCCTGATGTTGGTATTTTTTTTAGAACGCAGTTTCCAGGTTTTTTCTTCAATTCGTTCAACAGAAATTAAAGGAAGTGTGCTAATTAATTTCTTATTGATTGCTTTATCAAACTCAACAAGAATAGTTTCTTCGTCTTTAGTTTCGCTCCTGAGATTTTCCATCAATTCATCGGAAACAATTTTTCCTTTATGAATGATAATGACACGATCGCAAATAGCCTCCACTTCCTGCATGATGTGGGTGGAGAGCATTACTGTTTTTTTCTTGCCAATATTTTTTATAAGGTTCCTGATTTCAACCAGTTGATTGGGGTCGAGGCCGGATGTAGGTTCATCAAGTATTAAAACTTCCGGATCGTGAATAAGTGCCTGTGCAAGGCCAACCCGCTGCCGGTAGCCCTTTGAAAGTGCCTCGATTTTTTTGTGTTGTTCATCCTTCAAACCGGTAAGCTCGATAATATTGTTAACCTTTGATTTGATATCGTTTAGTTTGTATATCCTTCCAACAAATTCGAGGTATTCTTTCACGTACATTTCATGATAAAGTGGGTTGTGCTCAGGGAGATATCCAACTAGTTTTTTAACTTTCATGGGGTTTTCCAGAACATCAAATTTGTTGACAGATGCATTCCCAGAGGAAGGAGGTATGAAGCAGGTAAGAATCTTCATCATGGTAGATTTACCGGCACCATTTGGTCCCAGCAAGCCCACAATCTGGCCTGGTTCAATTTCAAAAGAAACCCAGTCGAGGGCTTTTTGCTCTCCATAAATTTTTGATACATCGTTAACCCTGATTGACATAAGTTTTATTTGAATTAATTGTTAGACAAACTTAACAATTGGTTTTAGCACTAATTCTTTCCTAAAAAATAAAAGTCCCACACAGGGTGGAACTTTTAAAATATCTATAAAAAATGAAATATTAATTATTTAGCATAACGGGCATTACAAGCATAAGTATGTCCTCATCCTTGTTCTCTTCATCAATTGGGATCAATAGTCCGGCACGGTTGGGTTGCGACATTTCAATGATCACTTCATCAGTATCTGTATTGTTCAGCATTTCCTGGAGGAATTTTGAGTTAAAACCAATTTCCATGTCCTCACCTTCAAAATTACAATTCAGACGCTCGCGCGCTTCGTTGGAGTAGTCAATATCTTCGGCTGATAAAATCAGTTCCTTTCCTGAAATTTTAAACCTTACCTGGTGTGTTGACTGGTTAGCAAAAATCGACACCCTCCTTATCGAGTTAAGCAGCGGTGCACGCTCAATTTGCAATTTATTCGGATTTTCAGTAGGAATTACTGCTGTATAGTTTGGATACTTGCCTTCGATAAGCTTGCAAATCAAATGTACGTTCTCGAAAGTAAAAAATGCATTTTTATCATTGTAATCAATTTTCACATCGGTATCATTCAGTGTAAGTATATGCCTGAGCTGGTTCAGAGGTTTCGTTGGCATAATAATAGCGGTTTCAATCTCAGATTTTATATCCAGTCGCGTATATCTGACCAACTTATGTGCATCAGTAGCTACAAAAGATACTTTGTCTTCTGATAATTCAAGATAAACACCCGACATTACCGGCCTCAATTCATCATTTCCAGCGGCAAAAACCGTTTTTGAAATGGCTTCGGCCAGGGTAATCGAGTTGATCACCAATGAATTTCCTTCCTCAACAACAGGTGTCTCCGGGAATTCCTGTCCGTTGTGCCCGCTCAATTTATACTTTCCTTCACCAGCCATCATCTCGATCGCAAAATTTTCGAGATTAATACTAAATGTAACAGGTAGGTCGGGAAGTGTTTTCAAGGTATCGAGCAGAATTTTTGCCGGAATGGCCACAGTGCCGGGCTCTTCACTCATATTCAGTTCCATTTTTACAGACATTGTTGTTTCCAGATCTGATGCAGTGATCTTAAGCGTGTTTTCGCCAACATCAAAAAGGAAATCATCCAAAATGGGCAGGGTATTGTTTGAACTTAAAACCCCACTGATAGCCTGTAAACTCTTAAGTAATGCGTTGCTTGATACGATGAATTTCATTGTAATATTATTTATTTCGAATTTTTTTTGAGATCTCTAAGTTTAATATTCCTGCACCTGCCAGGCGTAAGTTGTTGAATCAAATATCAATAACGATACGCCAATAGATTTTGTACAAACTTAGCAAAAAAAGCAGTTCGGCAGGATTTATTCAAATTGATTTTTTATTAAGACCTTTTGTTAATAAATGGATGTGGTTCGTGTCAAATTTCAATATTCATTGTGAACAGTGCTTCTTTCGTGGCTTTAATTTATTCAGATAGGTTTATTTGCTCCGAAAATATGATTTAATTGAGGAATTATTTTTTATTTTTCTTCAATGTAAATCTTGATTCCGTCCCCTCGATCAATCTTTTGATATTTTTCCGGTGGGTGATGGGAACAAAAATCCCAACACAGATTGAAAGTAAAATCAATGAAAAGGAGGTTTCATTGAAAATAAAAATAACGATTAGTGGAAAGCAAATGGATGCAGTTATGGATGCCAGGGAAACGTATTTGAAGAGGACAAGCATGAGAATGAAAATTGCAATTACAATAAGTACCTCGGTGGGGTAGAGGGCAATGCCAACCCCAAGCAGAGTTGCAATACCTTTGCCACCTCTGAAGCTTGCAAACAAAGGGAACACATGGCCCAGTACAGCCACAGTGGCAATAACGATTTCGTAAATGATGACCTTTTCACCAGTGAAATCACCAGGAATAAAAAAATGAGCTAGGTAAACGGCTAACCAACCTTTAAAAACATCAAACAGAAGAACCGGAATTCCTGCTTTTACACCCAGCACCCTGATGGTATTTGTAGCACCTGCATTTCCGCTGCCCTGCGTCCTTACATCGACACCATAAAATGATTTACCCACCCAAACTGCCGAAGGAATCGACCCGACAAGATAAGCTGTTAAAATTCCAAGTAAAATGTAGAGTGTTTCCATATGTTGTTTGTAAAAAGGTTTAGAGAGCATAAAAATAGAAAAACTTCCAAACATGAGGGATTCCAGCTATTGTGCAGGTAATGAAGTTTTATAAAACTTTTAAATGGAGGAATTATTCCCCTGTTCCAGGTTCATTGCCTCTCATGTCACGCAAAAACCGGTTTTTCTTCTGGCTTGTCGAGATGATGTACCTGTAGGCTGCCTGGTTCTTTTCCTTATCATCTTTCCGCTTGTCATCTTTGATCTCACGCAGTATCGCATTGAAATCCGTATGCGAAGAAATCGATTGCATGACATTGCTGCTATAGCTGAAAAAGTACCAGTGTCGCCTGTCGATTTCAAGGTACAGGTTCAGAATATTTCCACTGCGACGTTTCACAACCTGGAGATAGCCGGTATAATATTTATTAACCTGTTCGCCAAGAATGCTCCCAATTCCAATTGGACCAACAGAGAGGAACGACCGTGTATTTTTATCGTAATACATTTCCACGTCACCAAAAACTATACTTCTCATAAGCGCCTCTGGTGTTTTACGTATGGTTCCGTATGAGTTAAGGTCCGTAATTACTTTATTTCCTTCTTCCGGGCCCAACAAATCCAGATAAGCATTGCGCACATGAGGCATGCTGAGGTTAACACCTTTTGTATTTGCGAGGTCAAGCTGGCTTGCCATATATTTTAAAGCCTCATCGGCAAAGAAAAAATCCAGCAACATAAACAATTTCATTCCTGTTGAATCAGGTATGATAAAATGATTGATATTTCCGTATGAACTCAAACTAACCTGTCCGAGTTGGGCACCAAACCTGATCTCGCCGCTGGCTTTTACCTCACAGTTTGCAGTGTTCAGGCTCATAAAGTTTCCTTCAGGGCTTTTATTATCATCAATATTAATTTCCATGGGTGAAGCAATCAGGAATTCCTTTCCCTTGTTCCGGGTCTTAACAAAACCATCAACCGACAGCATCATAGTGTCACTGTAATACCCCTTTCTCGATAAAAAGGCCGGGTACACCCTGTTGTTTTCGTTAGAGTGGAAAAATGCAGCATAAAGATTTTTTTCTGCATATTCCTCAGGTTGTCGGGGAACCGGCAGATGCAATTGCATCGGATTCAACCTCTTGTTAAATTTCACCCATTTGGAGTAGTCCAGGTCGCAATCCTGAAGGGGCAAATATGCGCCATCGAAATCAAGCAGGGGATTATGGGCATTTAAAGTAACATTTCCCCTGTATGCAAAGTTTGGGCTGAGTAAAAATTGTTGTTCAACACCGATATGTCCCTCAGCATAAGTCCGGTAAACCGTATCCACTTTAATGTCGTCAAATACGATGATTTGTGGTTGTTCGGCGGCGTTATAAAAGGTATAGTTTCCATTTGCTGTGTATGAATACTTCGATTGTATCGATACAAATGCATTGTTGATCAGGTGCTGTTTGTTGGCTGTGTCCGCTATAATCGTGGCATCGACAAGAGGTTCAATTTTGGCGTTTTTACCAATCTCAACCCTTCCATCGCCAGGGAAAATAGCAGCATCGGCTACCCTTACAATCTTTACATCCTCTGCAACCAGGAGGCTGCTATCCAGGCTATAGCTGGCATTGAGCGTAAAAAATGCGAGTGAGTCCTGTAAGGGATGCAGCGAAATCAACTCAGAACCTGCCAGATTTACATCGATAATATTTTTGAGTGGCATAGTGCTAAGATCGGGAATGTCAATGTCAAGGTAATTCCTGAATACCAGCTCATTCCTTTCAATATACCAATCGAATTCATCCATCGTACACATAAACCTGTTCAATGGAAATTCGATGGTCGCATCATCACCATTGGTTTTAAAATTTCCCATCAATTCGTCAAAATCCATGGTTGCAAAATAATTGGATGTTGAAAGGGCTAGCCCGGATTCTTCAACAGATTCTATATTGAAATCAGCGGTGTCGGCAATGAATGAATGATCGGAATAATTAAAATGGTTAGCACTCATAGTTGCATTAAAAAACTCCATCTTGCCTTTGCCTGTCAGGCCCTCGGGTGTAAGTAGAATGCCTCCCCTTAAAGTAGCAAGGTCACCATACATAAGCATAACACTGTCCTTTGTGTTAACCATCATACTGTCGCTGTAAGGAGCCCAGTGTTGGTAAACGCCGGTTGCTTTTACCGACGGATAGGAGACAAATGTGCCAGGCAATTTATCAATCTTAAAACTGTCGGTATTCGCGTTTAGTGAATCCAAAAAGAAAATGAAATCCCTGCTCTCTGCCAATGAGTTCAAATATTCCAAAGTTCCACTGCCCTTAAGCCCCTTATTACTCAATAATATTTCGGACGAGTATATGCCTTTATTGTTATAGACAGGGAAACCTTCAGCTGGAGTTACAGTGGTAAATCCCAGCGAATAGTCTGATTGAACAGACAAAGGGGTAGTAATTTCAGGAAATATACCACCAGAATTCAAATACCCACTGAAGGTAAGACTATCGGTCGGGAAATCCTCCATGCTCTCGATAGTAAACGGATTCAGAAAATAGAAAAAGCGTTCACGGTTATACGCTTCCTGATAGGCACTATCATGATCGTAATAAACATATGAATTGGATTGGGTATTGAAAATCGGATAATCAGGAAAATCTTTCAGGCCATTTTTATTTCCCGGATCATCAACCAATAAATATCCATTAATGTCAGAAATTACGGTATTTACATCAACCAACGGCCTGGTTCCTGTGGATGGGTCCACTTCGAAAGATCTTACCTTAAACTTCATAATGTCGATGTCAGGCAGGTTGAGTTTAAAGGTGTCGTATTCGAAATAACAATCGTTGGCATAAAACTCAAACAGACCGGCTGTAATTTTACCTGAAAACAGGAAATCCAGATTTTCCCGAAGGATTACTTCCTCTCGTGATGGATAGATAAAAACGTTTTGTGAATCGCTTATTGAAACCTGTGGTACACCTCTGATTTTCAAGTCGAAATTATCAAGGTCGAGTATGGCATTGTTTGAATTTTCCACCTGAGAGGCGAAATTGATTACATCATAATCTGTTTTACCATTTTTTGAATCACAGAAATGATCAAGTTTTTCTGTAATAAATGCTTTTCTGTTGTCGATGTCATAATACAGAAAGCCTTGTTTGGCCAGATAAATGATCAGCGCCTCCACCTGGTTTTTAGGCATATTCAGGTACCTGGCCAGTTCATAAACAAAAAATTCTTCAGTTTTGTATGCTCTCGAATAATCCCTGATCCTGATTAAAGGATGTTTAAAATCGATGCCCTGCAGGTAATCGAATTGCTTCTCAGCATAAAATTTTTGGGACGAGAAAAATGCGTTGCTCACATTGTTCAATCCTTTGGTTGAGCTGAAGTTAACAAGTGGGCCATCCATATCCCAATAAACAGCTTCGCAATAGATTTCAATGTTGTGATAGGTATCGATATAAGGACTTTGCACTATGCCATCCTCAATCCGAAGCATAGAAACTTCACGGTTATCGTGGATGTACTTAAACCTGAGACCTGAGTGGAAAATCGAATCTCCCTGGTGGTAAATGGTTACAGCTGCCCGGGCAGCACTGATGATATCTTTATTAATAACAAAACTTTGTGAACGGGCTATAAGTAGGTCGTAAAAGTCCTTTTTGTTTTTATAGGCTTTTTTAAACGAAAACTTTGCGTCTTTAAATTTGTCGCCGGTACCATAAACCTTTGCGCCCTTCATGGCAAAACCTCCTTCAAAATCGATATCTTTGTAAATATCCCCAATGTAAAGGTTTTGTGTATAAGATTTAAATTGAGGGTAAGTAGCTTTATCGGGATTTATTTTATTGGTCGAAACTTTTTCTTCTAACTTTCCAATTAAAGCATCCCCAAAATATTTTTTATTAACGAAAACTACCGAATCAATTTCAAACCTGGGCGAATTCAATCGTAATTTGTATTCATTCAGCATGGCGTAAATTTCATTCTCATCAAATCCAGCCCTGTTCCATGATATTTTTCCGTTTTTTCCGTACCAAAGCTCTGTTTCAGGGTAATATTGACCCGAAGTATTTTTGATTGTTGTACTATCGCTCTTCGATTTGCAGCTGAGGTTAAATTCAGGTAGTTCCAGGTAAAGCTTCGAGTTAAAATAAAAAAGGTAATCGTTGGTACAATACCATGCGTAGATCCCGGATTTATTAAGAATATTGTTATTAAGCAATCCTGTGGTGAAATCCAGCAATTGTATAAATAAGCGGCTGTTCCTTTTTGATTCAAGGGGTTGCAACATGCCTGTTAGCCAATTGTTAAAGCTGTTTTCGGGGTGCGAACGCTCTTTAAAAGTAGCAAGGGCGTTGATGTATTTTTCAAAATCAGGATAGGGTTTTACCCTCTTTTGAAGCATCTGGTTGCATGTATTGTAAATAAGTTGTTTTTGATTTGGGGTAAATTGCTCAACAGACCATAAATTGTAAAAACGGTTTAATGTTTCAAGCGATGCTTCCTGATTGTCCTTAAGGTTGATGCTTTCGAACAGCAGAGTTAGTTCCCTGATAAATTCTACCGAGTCGGTGGTAAATGATCGGGGTGCCTGAGCAACAGAAATGTTGCCAAGAAATAAAAATATTGATAGAATTAAAATGTGTACCCGCTTCATCTTTAAAAACCAGATCAATGCAACTAATGGTGTTTTAATACCGGACTCATAAATTAGCGGAAAAGTATATCTTTTATTGTAGTGTTGTAGCTGCAGCGACCTTTGTTTATCAACAGGTTTATCAAGAATCTTTGGATTTACTGCTTCGGCCTAGCCAAGAATGATCGCTGCCCAGTTGTTCCTGGTGATGTTCTTCTTTAAGGCTAATCCATGTTTTTCAGCCCCTTGCCTAAGGTGGGGGATGTCGGCTTCATAAAAACCACTCATGTAAATTTTCCCATTGGGTTTGAGTGCAGCTGCATAGCTGTCGATTTGTTGTAATAGAATATTCCTGTTGATATTGGCCAGGATTATATCGAATTTATCATCTCCCATCGCCTGTTCATCACCCATTTTCACGGTAACATTCGGGCAATTGTTTCTTTCCACATTTTCCAGTGAGTTTGCAAAAGCCCATTCATCGTTATCAATAGCCAGCAATTTTGCTGCTCCTTTTTTGGATGCAAGTATGGCCAATACGCCGGTTCCACAGCCCATGTCGAGTACATCCATTCCTGATACATTCTTATTATCTAAAAGCAACTCGATCATCATCGAAGTAGTTTCATGGTGCGCAGTTCCAAAGGACATTTTGGGCTCAATCAGCAGATCAAACTCCGCATCAGGATTTTGAGGATGAAATGGTGCCCTGATATGGCATCTTCCGGCGATTGTCACAGCAGGGTAATTCTCTTCCCAGGTTTTATTCCAATTTTGTTCTTTAATTTTCTTGATTTCCCATGAAAATGGAAACATATGCTTAATATCATTCAAAGAACTGAGAATTTGATCTTCATGGTAAAGTTCCTTTGGAATGTATGCAGAAAGGCCGTTTTCGTTTTCAGCAAAACTATCAAAAGGATGTTCACTTAAAAGAGCTATTACAACATCTTTGATATCTTGATTTGAAGCGTCTTCGAGAGAAATATTTATTTCGATGTAGTTCATAATACCAACTTATTGATTATACTTCAACCACTTCCACAATTCGCGATAACTCACCTTCTTTCCATACATCAAAATACCGGTACGGTAAATTTTTCCTGCCAGCCAGGTTGCCCCTAAAAAGGCAAGGATCAGTATTGCCATCGAAGCAAACAATTCAGTGTAAGGTACGCCAAAAGGGATGCGGATCATCATAATTACCGGCGAAGTAAGCGGAATCATCGATAACCAGAAAGCCACCGGCCCATCAGGGTTGCTGATAATAAATTGCGACATTACCAGGGATAAAATCAGTGGAATAGTGATGGGCAACATGAACTGCTGGGTGTCGGCCTCATTGTCAACCGCTGAACCAATGGCAGCAAACAATGCTGCATACATCAGGTATCCGGCTAGGAAAAAGAAAATAAATGCGCCAATCATTTCCAGGTAATTGATGGATCGTACGGCTTCAAGCAATTGTATGCTCATGTCATCCTTTTCGCTCATTTTTTCAGAAAAATCTGCCAATTGTTTTCCATCCAGAACTTTACCCTGTTCGGAAAAAAGTGTTTCTGATTTAGTGAGCGTTGTACCATCGGACATAACTATACTGAAAACAGATACAATCCCTAATGTTAGAAAAACCCAGAGTAAAAACTGTGTCAGCCCAACAAGAGCCACCCCAATAATTTTACCCATCATCAACTGGAAAGGCTTCACTGAAGACACAATCACTTCGATAATGCGGCTGATTTTCTCTTCGATTACCCCGCGCATAACCTGGGCACCGAACATAAATATGAACATGTAAATGAGGATCCCTGAAAAAATGCCCAACACCATGCTTACCTCGGTGAAACTTTTTTCCTCAACACCATCGGCATCAATTTTAATCGTATTGAGTGTAATTCCGGTTTTGATTGATTCCAGTATAGCTGGATCCACTTCCGATGCTTCCAGCTTTAGCCTCTCCACCTCCTTTTTCATCACATCCTTGATTAAACTTTTTACATCCAGCGATGGTTGTCGTCCTGAATAAAGTATGCCGCTTGTTGGAAGGCTGAATTGTGTTTTAGGAATATAAAGAAGGGCATAATTGCCGCTGAGGTCGAGATTTCGCTTTGCCGTCTCGAAATCAATGTTGATGGGAGTGAAGGTAAACTGATCGGTATTTTTGAATTTCGAAACAAAAATTCCGGTTTCATCAAGAATCTGTACGGTCTTTTCATCGTCTGAGATATTCGCCAGGTAGAGAGGGATTACCCAGATGGAGGCCATCAGGATGGGACCCAATATGGTCATGATGATGAATGACTTTTTGCGTACCCTTGATAAATATTCGCGCTGGATGATGATTGATATTTTATTCATTGCCCTTGTTTTTTTGGTTGACCTGTGAAATAAAAATATCGTTCATCGTGGGCAAAATTTCAGTAAAACCATGAACCTCAAAATTATGGATTGCCCACTTCAACAGTTCATTTGGAGATGCGTCGGCAGGCAGGCTTATTTTTGTTTTGGTATGTCCGTTTAACTTTGTTGAACCAATTAATGAAAAATCAGCCGGAATAATCTCTTCAATTTGTTGAATGGCTGTTGCATATGAAATTTCGAAAATGTTTTGTTTGTGGTTTTCTTTTATGTCGGCCACTTTGCCATCAAGTATCTTTTCTGAATTGTTGATCAGCGCAATATGATTGCAAAGTTCTTCAACCGAAGCCATATTGTGTGTAGAAAAAATGATGGTTGCTCCCTTTTCTCTGAGCTTTAAAATTTCATCCTTGAGCAGGTTGACATTAATTGGATCGAATCCACTGAAAGGTTCATCGAAGATCAGGAGTTTTGGTTCATGAACAACTGTTACAATAAACTGCACCTTTTGCTGCATACCCTTCGAAAGTTCTTCCACCTTTTTGTTCCACCATCCAAGGATCTCGAACTTCTCAAACCAGTACCTGAGTTTTGATAGCGCCTCACTTTTCTTCATTCCCTTAAGCTGGGCAAGGTAAATTGCCTGTTCGCCCACCTTCATTTTTTTGTAAAGTCCGCGTTCTTCCGGAAGGTAACCAATTTGTGAAACATCCTCCTGCCTGAGTTTGCGACCATCGAATAAAACTTCACCCTCATCCTGCGCAGTTATGCGGTTGATAATACGAATCAAGGTAGTTTTACCAGCGCCATTTGGGCCCAGTAAACCAAATATTGAACCCTCAGGTACAGCAATACTCACATTATTGAGTGCGAGGTGCCCGGTAAATTGTTTTATAATATTTGTTGCTCTAAGCATTGCTTAATGATGATGTTTAGAAGAGAAAGCAAAAATACGATGTTTAGTATTTGGGTGATGAAAATAAAAAAGCCCCATGTACATAGTAGCTGGGGCAGGATTTATGATTTGGATTATGTTTACTCAAACATCTCCTTCATTCTGTTGAAGAAGCTTTTGTGATTTTTGTCGGGTTTGGGAACAAAATTTGGCGATGAGGATAAATTCTCCATAATCGCTTTTTCCTCCTTACTAAGGCTTTGGGGTGTCCATACATTGATGTTCACCAGCAGGTCGCCTTTGCCATAGGATTCCAGGTGAGGTATGCCTTTTCCTTTTAATCTTAAAACCTTTCCGCTTTGGGTTCCGGTATCAACCTTAATACGTGCCTTGCCTCCGAGAGTTGGCACGTCAATATTGCATCCCAGGGCAGCCTCAGCGAATGAAATATAGGTATCGAAAATCAGGTTGTTTCCATCCCTGATCAAGGATTCGTGTTCTTTTTCTTCCACCAGTACAATCAAGTCGCCGTTGATGCCACCACGTGCCCCGGCATTTCCCTTGCCGCTTACCGAAAGTTGCATTCCATCTGCAACACCTGCAGGAATATTTATGGTGATCACCTCTTCATCCTTAACAATTCCATCGCCACCACACGAAACGCATTTAGCCTCTATGGTCTGGCCTTCGCCACCACATGTCGGGCAAGTGGATGTGGTTTGCATTTGTCCGAGAAAAGTGTTGGTTACACGGGTTACCTGGCCTGAGCCGTGGCACGTATGACAGTTAGAATAGGAGGAGCCACCTTTTGCCCCGGTGCCTGTACATTCGTTGCACTTAACATATTTGTTGACCTTGATCTTTTTTTCAACACCTTCTGCAACTTCCTCAAGGGTGAGTTTTACTTTAACCCGTAAATTGGAGCCACGGTTAACACGTCTGCGACGTGTGCTGCTGCCAAATCCGCTGCCAAACCCTCCAAAGGCACTGCCAAAAATATCACCGAAGTTCGAAAAGATATCATCCATCGACATGCCATAACCACCACCGGCAGCGCCACCCAGGCCTGCGTGGCCATATTGGTCGTAGCGTTGTTTCTTCTGCGGATCGCTTAATATTTCATAAGCTTCGGCAGCTTCTTTAAACTTTTCCTCAGCTTCGCTGTCGCCGGGGTTTTTATCCGGATGGAATTTAATGGCCATCTTTCGGTAAGCCTTTTTAATTTCGGCTTCGCTGGCAGATTTTGTAACCTCCAGTATTTCGTAAAAATCTCTTTTAGACATAGCGGATCTTCTGAGTTTTGTAGTATTTCGTGGTAATTTATTGGCCTACCACAACCCTGGCAAACCTGATGACTTTGCCATTGAGCAAATAGCCTTTTTCGATTTCATCAACAACTTTACCTATTAATTCTTCCGATGGAGCAGGTATGTTGGTAATGGCTTCATGGAAATCTGTATCAAAGGATTCTCCAATGCTGTTCATAGCTTCAAGGCCTTTTTTTGTAAGAATGCCGAGAAATTTGTTATAAATCAACTTCATTCCTTCAACTGAAGTCTGCAGTGCATCATTGTCTTCCAGTGCTTTTATGCCCCTTTCAAAATCATCAATCACAGGCAGTAATTCGATGATGACTTCTTCCGAAGCCGTTTTTAATAGTTCAAGCCGTTCCTTGTTGGTGCGTTTGCGATAGTTGTCAAATTCAGAAAACAATCGCAAATATTTATCATTGAGTTCAGCAAGATTAGCCTCCATGTCGTCAACTTTTTCATGCAGTTTATTTTCTTTAGCCTTCGAAGCCGACTTTGTTTTTTTCATTTTCGTACCGGTCTTTTTCCTGGATTTGCCTTTTGTTTTGTGCTCATCATTTGCCGCTTCATTTTTATTTTCCTCGTTTGCGGCTTCATCTTTAATATTTATATCTTCTGCCATCTTTTTTATTATGGATCAATAAATTATTATTCTGTTGGTTGAACCCGCAATTAACAAATAATTTGCCAGACGTCTGATTTGCGTCAAAATGTCACAATGCAGAATGAGTTTGAAAATATCAGGAATGTGTGGAGTTAATCCTTCACAAGGTTATTCAATGTTTTTTCAAGGTCTTCACCCCTGATGTTTTTTGCAATGATGATCCCGTCCTTATCCAGCAGGAAGTTCATCGGTATGGCCCTAACCTGGTAGGTTTTTGCAAGCTTTGATCTCCAGCCCAACAGGTCGCTAACATGCGTATCCCAGTCAAGTTTATCCTCTTCAATGGCATTTAGCCAGTCTTGCTTTTTGGTGTCAAGTGAAACGCTGAAAATTTTAAATCCTTCTGCAGCCTTAAACTCTCTGCTTTTAAAATCGTTGTAGGCTTGTACCACTACAGGGTTTTCGCGACGGCATGGCTTGCACCACGAGGCCCAAAAATCAACAAGGACAACATTTCCTCTCATGTCGGAGAGGTTGATCACCTGTCCATCAATATTTTCCACACTGATTTCAGGAGCTATATTGCCAATATATGTTCCTGTTTCCCTTTGGCCTTGTCCGAAAAGTGAACAGGCCTGTAAAAAAAACAATGTGATGAAAATACTGATTGTATAAAATGATTTATTCATTTGTACAGTTTTAATTATTTACGGGTAACAATATTTAATCCAAATCTAAAATTGGGTTTCTCTGGGTTTTGGTTCCATCTTACTAATCCATCATGCCATCAATTATTCCACTCTTGTAATTTCTGCACCAATGGCCCTGAGACGTCCATCAATATTTTGGTAGCCGCGGTCGATTTGGTCAATATTATCGATGGTGCTTTTTCCTTCAGCAGACAGGGCTGAAATAAGCAAAGCCACACCGGCACGGATGTCGGGTGAACTCATTTTTATACCCCTTAGTTTATGTTCACGGTTAAGCCCGATTACAGTTGCCCTGTGCGGATCGCACAATATAATCTGGGCACCCATGTCGATTAGTTTATCTACAAAAAACAGGCGGCTTTCAAACATTTTCTGGTGGATCAATACGCTTCCTTTGGCCTGTATGGCTACCACCAACGCAATGCTGATCAGGTCGGGTGTAAAGCCCGGCCATGGTGCATCAGAAACTGTCATGATGGATCCATCCATAAATGTTTCCACCTCGTAGGTTTCCTGCTCAGGTATAAAAAGATCATTGCCTTGCTTTTCGATTTTTATACCCAGTCGTTTAAAAACATCCGGGATAACACCCAACTGCTCGTAATCTACGTCCTTGATTCGTATTTCAGATTGGGTCATGGCTGCCAGGCCAATAAAACTGCCAATCTCGATCATATCAGGAAGCAATTTATGCTCACATCCTTTCAGTGTTTCCACCCCTTCAATGGTCAATAAATTAGAACCAATGCCAGAGATATTGGCGCCCATCCTGTTAAGCATTTTGCACAATTGTACAAGGTAGGGCTCGCAGGCTGCGTTGAAAATGGTTGTTTTTCCTTTGGCCATTGAGGCTGCCATAACGATGTTGGCAGTTCCTGTAACTGATGCTTCATCGAGCAGCATGTAGGCACCGCTTAGCTGATTGGATTGTACCTTGTAAAAATTCTCATGGAAGTCGTAATCGAATTTTGCCCCAAGTTTTTGCAGCCCTATAAAATGGGTGTCGAGGCGACGGCGACCAATTTTATCGCCACCGGGTTGAGGGATGTACGCTTTACCAAATCTGGTGAGCAGCGGGCCAACGATCATAATTGATCCCCTGAGGCCAGCTCCTTTTTTCTTAAATTCCTCTGATTTTAAATATTCAAGATTAATCTGATCAGCCTGGAAGGTATAGGTATCGTCATTTGTTTTCCTGACTTTTACCCCTAATTCACTCATCAGCTCAATGAGTTTGACAACATCCCTTATCTGAGGGATATTTTTAATCGTTATTTTTTCGGAAGTAAGCAATGTTGCAGAAATTATCTGCAATGCTTCATTTTTGGCACCCTGTGGGGTGATATCGCCTATTAATTTTTTCCCACCACAAATTTTAAACGAACTCATAAATCTATTCAGAAAATAAGGATGTGATAATTATTTGCTTCTTCTTTTACCCTGGTAATTTTGGCGCTGGTTATTTTGATTTCGTGGATTACTGTGGGTTCTGTGGCCACCCTGGGGTCGTTGAGTTGCCTTTTGTTTACGTTTATTGCGTGCCAGTATGTCATTGGTTGTGTTTAGTTGTTCGTCATCAGCCAATTTGAGTTTACCTTTTGATAATTCTTCAAGGTGTTTGGTGATCAACTCATCGTCAACAGAATCACGGTTCCAGTTAAGGTATGACTTTTTAAGATGATTGGCAATCAATTTCACAAGGGCATCTTTTTCAGGGCCATCTTCGAGTTCTATTGCTTTTTGGATGATCTGTTGAATGTTCCTGCCGTAATGATGAAACCTAATACCTCCCTTTGGATAACCCAGGGGCTTGGGCTTTTTTGCCAGTGACTCAGGGTCGGGCCTGTCAAAAGGTGAATCCACATCCAGATTAAAATCCGACATGATGTACAAATGATCCCAAACCTTGTGTCTGAAATCCTCTGAATCTCTTTGGTTGTGCATCTGTGCCATGATATCCACGATCACATAGGCATATTGTGTTCTTTTATCCCGGTCGGTAACGGTACTGATAAAATCGACCATTTTTTGAAGGTTTCTTCCATATTCTGAAATAACCAGCTTCGTTCGTTGTGAATTGTATTCCATAAGGTTTTAAATTTTCCTGAAACAGCAGGAAGGTGCTTGGTATTTATTCGTTCAAAGAAATTGTTGTAAGGCCAGTTGTTAGCATTGATACAATAATGCTTGCAGGTTACAAATATCAAACCGGTTTATATAGCTTAATATTTTGCAAACCTACAAAATATTTATACTGTTTCAACTTCTGCTTTGAGCCTTTCGGCATTTTCTGCCAATTGTAGCTTATCAATGATCTCCTGGATACTCCCATCAATGATCGACTGCAGGTTGTACATAGTAAGTGTAATCCTGTGATCGGTCATCCTTCCCTGGGGATAGTTGTATGTTCTGATCTTCGCTGAACGGTCACCTGTAGAGACCATGGTTTTTCGCTGGGAAGAAATATCATCAAGGTATTTTTTATACTCCAACTCATAAATCCTGGTTCGGAGCACAGCCATTGCTTTGTTGTAATTTTTGATTTGTGATTTCTGATCCTGACAAGAGGCCACAATTCCTGTAGGAATGTGTGTTAGCCTGATGGCTGAATAGGTTGTGTTAACGGATTGTCCACCAGGTCCTGAGGAACAAAATGTGTCCTTTCGGATATCTGCAGGATTCAATTCAATGTCAAATTCACCGGCTTCAGGAAGTACTACAACAGATGCTGCAGAAGTGTGCACTCTACCCTGGGTTTCAGTTCGTGGAACCCGCTGCACGCGGTGTACTCCGGATTCGTATTTTAACTGTCCGTAAACGTCTTTACCTGATACGTTGAAAATTATCTCTTTAAATCCTCCAACGGTTCCCTCAGTCATGTCAACTTCTTCAATCTTCCATTTCTTGGTTTCGCAAAACTTAATGTACATACGGTACAGGTCGCCGGCAAAAATACTGGCTTCGTCGCCGCCGGTTCCTGCCCTGATCTCCACAATAGCATTTTTCTCATCCTGCGGGTCAGCTGGGATGAGCATCAGGCGGATTTCCTCTTCAAGCTTTTCACGGCGTTGGTTCAGATCAAGAATTTCGTCTTTTGCCATACTTCTGAAATCCTCGTCCTTTTCGTTTTTCAATACATCTTTGGCAGAGTCAAGGTCACTGCTGATTTTTTTCAGCTCCTCATAGCCATCAATAATGGGTTCGAGATCTTTGTAATCCTTGCTGATCTTGATATAGCGTTTCATGTCGGCCATAGCCGAAGGTTCATTCATCTGCTGCTCAAGGTCCTTCCATCTTACCTTTATTGCTTCTAGTTTTTCAAGCATAAATATTCCCGTGATTTATTTTTGGGGGGTGCAAAGATACTATAAAAAAAGAATGTTGTTTTGAGAATGCTAGATTGCGGGAATGATTGATTGTATGAATGTGAGAATGATTGAATGTGGAAATAAATAAAGGAATGCAACCTCAAAGTTGATGTTAGGTCTCTTTGAGATACTATACTCAGAACTTTTCCCGTCAATTAATTCGATTCACTTTGAATAATTAAGATAATTGTAACCCAAATCATTGAGCCTCTAATCAATTTTCCTTACAAAGAGTTGTGTATTATGATAGCGCGTTACCCGTATATTTTCTCCTTTTTCGATAAAGCCTGCTTCAGCAGTAGCATCATAAATTTCATCATCAATTTGAACTTTGCCGGCGGGCCTCAATATGGTTTTTGCTATGCCTTCCTTTCCCAGCATAATCTGGTATGAATTGATGGCAGAAGTAAAGCCTTCGTTTTTTTCCTGTGTGGAGGCCAGGGCCAGTTCACCAAAAGCTGTTGTGGTGAATAGTTTTCGACTGAAATAGATGGAAAGAACAAGAGATACAAATGTTGCGATAATGACAATGAATAAAGCATTTAATAATTCTCCAAGAGGAAAAGAGGTCATTTCAAAATTCATATTACCAACCATACTCAATGCCAGTCCAACCACCACAAGTGTTATCCCCGATATCCCAGCTACGCCAAAACCAGGGATGGCAAAGATCTCAACCGCAATGAGTATTACACCAACAAGAAATATAATGATTTCCCAATTGGCAGCCAGTCCTTCGATATAGAGTGGGGCAAAATAAAGCAAAGCTGCAAAAATGGATGCACCGATTGGAAACCCGATACCGGGAGTTTGTAGCTCGAAATAAATACCACCAATAATTACCATTATAAGGATGCCTGAAACAAAGGGATTAATGAGAAATCCAATGATACGATCGGCAGCAGTAAGTTCGTGCCTAACCATGTTATAGTTTTTTATGCCGGTCTTTTCGAGTACATCATGCAGGCTTTCAGCTGAGCCCTCGCAAAATTTGTTTTTAATTGCTTCGGAAGTTGTAAAGGTTATCACCTGCCCTGAATCGCTGACACCAGAGATGGAGATTCTTGGATCAACCATCCCCTCGGCAATCTGTGGGTCTCGCCCTTTTGCTTCGGCGGTGGAGCGCATCATCGAACGCATATAAGATTGATATTTATCAGGTAGTGCTTCGCCGGTTTGATTTACAACGGTAGCAGCGCCAATGTTTGCGCCCGGCCGCATATAAATGCTGTCGCATGCAATCGAAATTAAAGCCCCGGCAGATGCTGCATTGTTATCGATAAATACCCACACGGGAATCTTCGACTGGAGAAGGATTGTACGTATAGAATCAGCAGATTCCAGCATACCTCCATAAGTGTTCATGTGGATTAAAATCAAATCGGCAGCAGTATCTTTTGCTGATTTCATTGCCAATTGGGTGGTGCGGAACACAGGAGGTGCTATTTCTTCCTTAATATCAAAGCTATAAATCCTGTATGTCTTAGTAGTATCTTCAAGCGAGTTTATTTTTTCATCTGCAAAAAGCTGTGCACCAAAACCCGTTGATACATATAACATGATGGTAATTACCCTTAAAATATTATTCATCTTTTAATTGCGGTGTTTAGTGTAAAGAAAATCAGGCCTGGTTATCAGGTCGCTGTTCGTGCATTCTTCGATACATTTTCTTCCAGGCACGGCGGGCCCAGTAATGGCGTTTCCAGTATTTTCCCCATTTGATGTTTGTCCACATGCGTTCGTGGAGGTAATAAAACAGAATTTTTGCAGCAAAATCAATGATGGTTATAAACGATGCTGTCTGAACTACTTCATCAAAGGATTTTTCAGAGTACCGCCGGAAAATGATAAAGGTTATGAGGAAGGTGGTTGCTGATGCAATTATTCTCCAACTGAAGGCTTTTAGGATACTTCTGCTCGGGCTGTCTTTGGTTCTTTCGATCTCCTTAATGATGATCTTATCAGTACTGTTCTCCACTTCGTTATGTTTCGTCTTATCCATTGATGCCAATTGGTTGCTCGAATCTCTTTACAATATTAATTGAAAAAAACTAGTTAGGCAAAATATTTTTTAATCTCATCCATAAATTCGATGTAAATCTTCTCGTTGGTAGCCACGATTTCTTTTCCAAAGATATAATTCTTTTTTCCTGAAAAGTCGCTAATTTTTCCTCCTGCCTGCTTAACAATAAGAGATCCTGCTGCAACATCCCAAGGATGAAGGCTGTATTCGTAGAACCCGTCGAACCGGCCACAGGCAACATAAGCCAAATCCACTGCTGCAGATCCAAAGCGGCGGATACCATGGCTGTTTTTCATTAAAAAGCGGAACAATTCGAGGTATTGGTCAATTTTTGAAAAATCGTAATAGGGAAAACCTGTAGTTAAAAGGCTGTCCTTAATGGTTGCCGCTTTGCTTACTTCAACCTGCTGCTCATTCATCATTGCCGGGCCGCCTTTCCAGGCATAGAAACACTCGTTCTGGTTGGGTTCAAACACTACACCAGAAATTACCTCGTCTTTTTCCATCAAGGCAATACTAATGGAATATACTGGAAGCCCATGAATAAAATTGGTTGTTCCATCCAAAGGATCAATCACCCAATTGTATCGATCCTTAGTTATCGCATCCGGGGTTTCTTCAGCAATAAAACCTGCATCAGGTAATATTTGCTTCAGTGCCTCTATTATTTGATGTTCAGCAGTTTTATCAACGTAAGTAACAAAATTATTCAGTCCTTTGGTTTCAATTTCAGTACTTCCAAGTTTATCGATCTCATCTTTGAGATACCAACCCACCGAACGGGCAAGTTGACAAACCTGCAAAGTAATCTGTTGGAGATCTGTATTGCTTGTCATGAAGTGTGTTGTTTTTTGAAGCGCTGCCAGAAATATATTAATCCGGCAATTCCTATCAACATAAGAGTAATGGCGATGGCTTGAGCCTGTGTAGTTTCGAACGAAAGCAAGTTGTATTTGATATTTACCCGAATGTTTTCGATGATTAACCTTTCGATGCCATTCAATACCAGGTAAATTGAAAATAACATCCCGGGAATTGTAACTTTTTTTCTGATAAACCACAATACAAGGAAGAACAAGGTACAGATGGTGGTTTCGTAAAATGGTGTGGGAAATACGGGCTGGTCAAGTGCATGGCAATATTTCCCTTCGCATCCCGACATAAAAACTCCTTCATTGAGTACGTTATGGGGGTAATTAAATGACCACATCCAATCAGGTAAAAATGAAAGCCATTCCGGCTTGGGTTCGAGGTTGGGTATTCCCCAGCAACCGTCACCTGCAAGTTGGCAACCAATCCGGCCCACTGCATAAGCGATCATCAATGCAGGGGCAACACTATCTGCGATAACCGGCCATTTGATCTTGTTTCGCTCTCCGTAATAGGCAACAGCAAATGTTGCAACAATTAACCCCCCATAAAATGTTAAACCGCTAAATGAAAATAAAGTACCCAAAGGATCTCTGAAAAACTCACCCAAATGTTCAACCACATCAAAAAGCTTTGCTCCCAGGATACCGGTAATAGCAGCAACCAACACAATGGTGGGTGTAAGTTGCTCTGCATTTATTTTTGTTGGGACTTCGATAGGTTTGTCAAGTTTGTCCTTCTGGCCTTTCCAGTAAGAATACCCTACCGATAAAATCATAAAAATCAAACCTCCAACAATACTCCCATTGGTGGATATTAAATAGTCCTGGGGGTTATCTGTGAAGATGTCATAGTTTATTAATAAACCGATGATTTTAAATCCAATAACGAAATACAGCAAACCGGTAAAAGCCAATTCTCCTGTACTGGCTGGTTTGCCTTTAATCACCATTTTTTCAAGCGTAGGAATGATGCCTGCTTTTCTTTTTCGTTTTAGCTCAAGGTAGACGAACAAACCTGCCACAATAAATGCCATTGCCACAAAAAAACCATAGGTTTGTATGGGCAGCACGATGTTGGTTCCGAATATTCCGTTGATTAAGTCGCTGAATCGTGGGTACATTTTTTAAGTTTGGAGTTTTGAGTTTAAAGTTGTGCGTTGAGTTTGCAAAGTTATTTTTTTTCAAACTTCCCGGCATATTGCTGAAGGAGAATTCCACCAATGATCAGGGTCAACCCTGCTACTGTTGATAATAAAATACTTTCTCCGACCAGGAACCTGATTAAAAAGAGCGAAATAAAAGGGGAAATAAACACCAGGTTGGAAACCTTGGCCGTGGTTTTTGCCAGTTGTAAACTCTTTAGCCAAAGGATGTAGGTCAGTCCCAGTTCGAAAATGCCGACGTAAATAGATCCCAGCAAACCGTAGCTGTTTGGGATAGAGAGCCGTCCGGTAATGAGAAGAAAAATCAGAATATATAAAGTGCCGAATGCAAAGTTTAAAAATAGCTTTACAATTTCATCTTTTTTGTCCTTCACGTTGTAAATCCAATAAAGCGCCCAGAACAAAGCGCTGATTAATGCCAGTCCAACACCAAGAGGGCTGCTGAATTTTAATTCAAATATATTTCCCTGGGTCCCGATTACAATAGTACCGAAAAAGCTAATTAAAACGGCCACAATGCTTGTCCAGCCGATTTTTTGTTTGAGCAAAGGAATGGATAAAAGGACCAGTACCACCGGCCAGACATAGTTCAGTGTACCTGCCTCCTGGGCAAGTAAAAGATCGTAAGCTTTTAGTAAAACAAGGTAATACAAAAATGGGCTGATCAGTCCCAGTATCGCAGCACGCAGGTAATCAGCAGTCTTTAGTTTTTTAAGTTGATTGAATTTTTTCTGTCCGGCAAGCGTGAGCAGTAAAACTACAATTGCAGTTAGGCATGCATACAGCAACAATTGTCCGAAATCAATGTACCTCAAAGTGATCTTTAGTGCCGAAGCTACAGTAGACCAACATAATATTGCTGCAAGGGCATACAGGTATGATTTCTTGCTGTTATTCATTCGCAAGCAAAGGTAATTTAATTGAATAATTTTAAAATACCCTGTCTTGCAAAAGCAAATGTTCGATAACGTACACTGGTATGCTGAATGCGGACAGTAAATCCACGAAACAACTTCTATGAAGGTCGTAAGGTGTATTGAATCAATAAGATAAACAGATCGGCATAGTTTTGGTTTAATCACCAATCAAATAATTAATAATGAAACTCCTTACTAATTTTAGCGTACTAATTGCATTTGTTCCCCTCTTTTGGGTTGCAGGTGACAGGAGTTCATCTTCCAATGATTTTGAGACTGCCAATGTAAATTGTGAGCAGTATTGCCCGGATTTTGAAACCAATGACCTTGAGGTTGGCTGCAGCAGTACTTGCTCGGAAAATACCTTCGTAAGTTGTCCCAATGAAGAAGTATATGTTGATGATATTCCCTTTGATACCGAAAAGGTAGTTGAAAATGTTGATTTAATACAAAACGATTTTAATGCCAAAAAAGCTGAAGAGCAAGAACTAACGATTGTACAATTGTTTTTTAAGTGGGTTGCTCTGCTTTTTAGGTTAAACTAGGAACTTTTTTTCCCCTCCCTCATAATTGATTTAAGTTAGTATCTGATTTTGATTGCAAAAAAAAGCGCCGCTCCCGCGGCCTTTTTTTTTGGTGGTTGGTGAAGTGAGTTGTGAAATGGAATATTGAAAAACTCAACGATAATCAGTCTAAATGTCTACAATCTCACTCAATTCGAGCCAACGGTCGGATTTTAATTCAATGTCTTTGGTAAGTACTCCAAAACGATGCGACCATGTATTCAATTCTTCAGGTGTACCCAGGCCGGAATTAAGCTTATCCATCAATTCACTTTTTTCGGTTTCAAGTGCTTCAATTTCTATTTCCAGGGCTTCATATTCTTTTTTTTGCTTGTAGGTGGGCTTGTTGGAAATTTGCTTCGGCTTTGATTTTAGCGGTTTGTCGGTGATTGATTTTATTTTTTTATCCTTTTGTTGCAGCTTTTTTAACCGGTAGTATTCCGAATAATTGCCATAGTAATCCTTTATCTTACCGTCTCCTTCAAATGCAAAAATATGATCAACCATATGATCCATAAAATAGCGGTCGTGCGAAACAATCATCAGACAACCATTATAATTTTGAAGAAATTCCTCCAATTTATTTAATGTTGCAATGTCAAGGTCATTGGTGGGTTCATCAAGGATTAAAAAATTGGGTTTTCTTAAAAGTACAGTGAGCAAATAAAGTTTTCTACGTTCACCGCCACTAAGCGCCGAGAAATAATTGTGATGGATATTGTTGTGAAAATTGAAATAGTTTAGGAATTGGGCCGGCGTCATGCTGCCTTTTTTCGTTTCCACCTCTTCGGCAATATCCTTGATAATATCGATGATGCGTTTGTCCTCTTTAACGGGCAGGCCATCTTGTTGAAAGTATCCAAATTCGACGGTTTTACCTTTAACAATCTTTCCTTTATCTGCCTTGGCCTCGCCCATGATGATCTTGAGCAGGGTCGATTTTCCCGAACCGTTTTTACCAATTACACCAATGCGATCGCCCCGGTTGAATATGTAGGTGAAGTTGTCAAGAATTACCTGGCTTCCATAAGATTTACTGATGTAATTCAGTTCAAGGATCTTTCCGCCCAATCGTTGCATGTCAATTCCAAAGCCCCTGGTGTTTTCTGTACTAACATTTTTAACTTTCTCTTCAATCTGGTAAAAAGCATCTTCACGGGCTTTGGCTTTGGTAGCCCTGGCCTGAGGCATCCGGCGCATCCAATCAAGTTCTTTCTGGTAAAGCGATTTGGCCTTTTCCATTTCCGTTTTTTCATTGGCCAGTCTTTCTGCCTTTTTTTCCAGGAAGTAGGAATAATTACCCCGATAACGGTAAAGCTTTTGATTATCCAGTTCGATGATCTCGTTGCAGATGTTGTCGAGAAAGTAACGGTCGTGTGTTACAACAAAAATGCTCAGGTTTTGCCGGCTCAGATAATTCTCCAGCCATTCAATCATAACTACATCCAGATGGTTGGTAGGTTCGTCCAGAATAATCAGGTTGGCTTCTTCGATAAGGGCTTTGGCAAGTGCGATTTTTTTACGCATTCCACCAGAAAGTTCAGCAATTTGTTGATTGAGGTCCGTAATTCCAAATCTCCCAAGGATTTCCTTAATCTTAGATTCAAAATTCCATGCGTGTAACTCATCCATTCGCACAATTACTCGCTCCAGTGTATCCTTATCAGGAGAATCAGATAGGATCAGTGCTTCATAATCCCTTATCAGTTTAATCAGTTCATTGTCGGAATCGAATAAATAATCAATCACCACCTGCTCTTCCACCATATATGGATTTTGCGGCAGGTACGATACCTTAATATCGTTGCCAATGGTAACCCTGCCTGAATCTCCAACATCCTGGCCAGCAATAATTTTTATCAGGCTGCTTTTTCCTGCACCATTTTTTGCGATAAGCGCAATTTTTTGGCCGGCTTCAATCCCAAAGTTAATGTTTTCGAAAAGCAACTTTTCACCAAACGATTTTGTAAGATTTTCGACAGTGAGGTAATTCATCCAGTACTAACAGTATTTTATTTTGAGCTGCAAAGTAAAACAATTATTGTCCACATTTGTTATAATAATAAGTTGTACACGGAGTACTGAGAGGTCAATAAATTTATTTAAAAATTTTGGTGGGAGATCAAATTTACATACTTTCGCAACTCCTGAATCTATAATATATAAATATCTTGATATGAGCAAAAAAATTGAAACTGTAGGAACCATTACAAAAAGAGAAACCCTTGCATCCATTGAGCATGATACAGATAAAGCATTGGTGTTGGAAACATTGAAACCTTATCCGGGATACCATGGAACGACCATTCCCGACCAATTGAATCCTATTTCTTTGTTTTTTGTAACCAATAAAAAGTATTCGGGCGAACAGGTAATCAGGGCTACTATGGCAATCAAAAAGAGTTTTAAGCATGTATTTGATGCTGTGCCAGGGCAGATTTCGGTTTTCAATACACTAACTCCATGTATCAGGGTCAAGGACCTGAAACATTACGAACATATTGACGAATTGGTGAAGTTATATCGTGCCAATGGCATAGATTTTTTAAAGGACAAGAAAATGGAACCATTCAGTGGGCTGATAAAAATCAGGAAATATTTTAACCTTGAACCTACTGATGATATTATTTATAAAGACCTTGATAACACGGCGATGGCCTATTTTGAGATTCCTTGCCTGTTGAGTTGGGATATTTTTGAAAACATTACCCTTGGCATCAAAAACAATATGGATGAGAATAATAATTTTGATGCGGGACTTGGTGTGTTTTTCACCCCTCAGGGAATTATTGACAACGTCAGGATTTATGATGAAGAAGTAAACATGGAAGATGTGAAATTTATTCGCGATAAATACCTTGAGGAGATAGGCAGGCTATCTTAACTTTCTGCAATCGTAAGAAATAATAATATACAGTGGTTCCGGCATTTTTAAATAAATTTGCCGGAATTCTTTTTTTTGGTACAGCTAAGAAATATGTATAAAAAAGTGAGTGACTATGTTTGAATATTTGGATAAACAACTCTACAACCTCTACCAGGCAATCGGTGTAAGTGCAGCTTACGAGAATCTGCTTGTATCCGTTACTGAAGTAATTCTGACGCTTATCCTCAGTTATATTGCTTTCAAAATAGCCAAAAGAATAATTTTAAGCATTCTTATCACCGCTGCCAAAAAAACAAAGTCGCACTGGGATGATATATTAATTGAAAGGAAAGTGTTTGACCGTCTGGCTTTTCTTGCCCCTGCATATGTGATGTATTTTTTAATTCCACTGGCACTTGATCCTTACCCAAACTTTACCGATGCATTTATATTGGGCATCGAAGTTTATACCATCATTATTATTATGTTGGTATCACTGGCTTTTCTTGACTCTATTCTACATATTTATGGAAGTTATGAAATTTCAAAATCCAAACCGATTAAGGGCTATATCCAGGTTGCAAAAATTCTGATTTACATAATTGTTGCGCTGATTTTAATATCTATTTTGATAGGGAAGAGTCCTTTGTTGCTGCTTGGTGGACTCGGTGCATTTTCGGCTGTTTTGCTATTGGTGTTCAAGGATTCGATTTTGGGCTTGGTTGCTGGCGTGCAGCTTACTTCCAACGACATGCTGAGGGTTGGTGAGTGGATCAGTATGCCGAAATATGGTGCTGATGGTACAGTGCTCGACATATCACTAACCACCATTAAAATTCAAAACTGGGACAAAACCATTTCTACAGTTCCTGCCTATGCTATGTTTACCGATTCTTTTAAAAACTGGCGCGGCATGGAAGAATCAGGAGGGCGGCGTATAAAGCGTTCCATCAATATTGATATGAGCAGCATAAAGTTTTGTACACCTGAGATGTTACAGAAATTTGAAAGATTTCAATATGTTTCAGGTTATGTAAAAGATAAAGAAAATGAAGTTGTTTTATACAACGAAAAACATAATGTCGATCCAACATTTCTTGTAAATGGGCGCAGGCAAACAAATATTGGAATATTCAGGGCTTACCTCCAGGGATACCTTGATAAAAACCCGATGATTAGCGAATCGATGACCTTTCTAGTAAGGCATCTTCAACCTTCAGAAACAGGACTTCCAATCGAGATTTATGTGTTTAGTAAGGATCAGGCCTGGGCGAATTACGAAGCCATTCAGGCCGATATATTCGATCATGTTCTTGCCGTAATCCCGGAGTTTGAATTGCGTGTATTCCAAAGTCCCAGTGGTTCTGATTTTTCAAAAATCATAAAATAATTACTCCTTCATCAGGCTGTAAAGCAACTCGATTTCTTCTTTCCAGATTTCTTCATTTGGCGTTTCAAGGACAAGTGGCATCTCATCAAAACGCCTGTCGTTCATGATCCATCTAAAAGTATCAATCCCAATTTCGCCTTTTCCAATGCTTTCATGACGGTCAATTTTTGATCCCAGTGGTTTTTTGGCATCGTTAAGGTGCATGCCTTTCAGGTATTTCAGGCCGATGGTCCGATCAAATTTTTCCCATGTGGCCTCATAGCCATCTTTGGACTTGATGTCGTAGCCAGCAACAAAACCATGACAGGTATCGAAACAAATTCCTACACGCTCCTTATCCTCAACATGATCGATGATGAAGGCCAGTTGCTCAAATTCAAAACCTAGATTGCTGCCCTGTCCGGCAGTATTTTCAATAACTGCAGTTACACCTTTGGTTTTGTCCAGTGCAATGTTTATTGATTCTGCAATACGTTTCAGGCTTTTTTCCGGATCAATTTTTTTAAGATGACTGCCCGGGTGGAAGTTGAGCAAACGAATGCCCAATTGCGCACATCGCTTCATTTCGTCAAGAAAAGCATTTCTGGATTTTTCCAATGGCTCCGTTTGAGGATGGCCCAGGTTGATCAGGTAGCTGTCGTGTGGCATGATATGATCGAGGGAGAAACCAAATTTTTCCACGTTGTTTCTGAAGCCATCAATATTTTCGGTAGTTAAATCTTTAGCAACCCACTGACGTTGGTTTTTTGTGAAAAGTGCAAAAGCTTTTGCGCCTATTTCACTGGCGTTCCCGGGCGTGTTTTCCACACCACCCGATGCGCTTACATGTGCTCCGACTTCTTTCATAGTCTTAAAAAGTTCAAAGTTCAAAGTTCAAAGTTCAAAGTTCAAAGTTCAAAGTTCGATGTGAGAATTTTATAGTAATTGTCTACACTTGTACCCTATACCTAATACCTTACACCTCACTAATCTTCTTCCGATTCAATCCAGTTGATGATTTCTTCACTGTCGGGCTTGACTTTAGGTGGAACCATTGTTACCAGGTTGCCATATTCGTCAATCAGGTACTTCTGGAAATTCCAGCTAACTTCCGAATCGAGGACCCCATTCTGATCTTTTTGTGTCAGCCACTGGTAAACCTCGTTCATGTCATCTCCTTTCACTGATATTTTTGCCATCAGGGGAAAGGTTACTCCGTAGTTTTCTGTACAAAATTCTCTGATTTCTTCGGCAGAACCCGGTTCCTGGCTCAGAAAATTATTCGCGGGGAAGCCTATGATCATAAAATCGTCGTCACCATATTTTTCATAAACTTCCTGCAATTGCTCATATTGAGGTGTTAGTCCACATTTTGAGGCAACATTTACTACCATTACTTTCTGGCCCCTAAGTGAGCCAGTGTCAAACTCTTCCCCTTCGAGGGTTTCGATAATAAAATTGTGGAATGTTTTTTCTGATTGTGCCAACACGCCGATGGTCGTCGACATCATTATTGTAAATACAAAAAAGATATTTTTCATTTGTTTAATTTTTATTTTCAGTTTAACAACAACTCTTCCCGTTTTGTTCATGACCGATTAAAATCCTAAACTTTCAATAGCTTACAAAACACAACTCACACTTGCCATTTGAAGTATCTTTGCGCCTCAAAAAAATCAACGAGTTGAAATTATTTGGACTGGACATATGCTGCGAAGAACGCAGGACATTCAAACTACACCTCGCTTATTCAATTATTGAGGGTGTTATTCTGGGTGTGCTGGCACTCAATGAATTTGTTTTTATTAAAAGTTTAAAAGGTTCAAATTACGAATTGGGGGTGCTTTTTCAGTTCAGTATGCTGGTTTTTGTTCTGCTTATTTTTGTAAATGAGTTTTTAAAACGAATCAAACACCGCAGGAGGTTTATGCGCTGGGTGGGTATCATCACCCGAATGCCTCTGTTTTTACTGATCCTTTTCCCACGTAGCGAGGCAGGTATTGATGGAAGTTCATATTTCCACCTCATATTTCTATTGATTTTTTTGATATATTATCTTGCTGCACTGGTAATAAATCCTACCATTAATCTCTTGCTCAAAAAAAATTACAAGCACCAAAATTTTGCAAAACTATACAGCTATTCAACATCCATTAATAAAGTAATTATGCTGGTTACTACTTTTTTTTACGGAATGTTGCTCGATTTTGATAATTATGCGTTTACCTATGTATTTCCTGTCGTTTCGGTGCTTGGAATGACCTCAGTCTATCTGCTGTCGAAAATTGATTATGATCCTCCTGAGCAGGTTGTTGCCAAAAGCACAGTACTTCAATCAGTGGGAAACTCAATGAAAAATATATTTGGGTTGCTGAAGACCAACAAGCCTTATCTCCATTTTGAAATGGGATTTATGTTGTATGGATTTGCATTTATGATTACATATGCTGTTACTACAATTTTCTTTTACAATCAGCTCAACCTGAATTATTCCAGCGTTGCCTTTTATAAAAATGCATATAACATCCTCGCCATTATTCTGCTTCCTGTATTTGGAAAGCTTCTCGGGAAAGTCGATCCCCGTAAGTTTGGGATCATCACCTACAGTTCCATCGCTTTGTATTTATTTTTCCTGATGATGACGGAGTATATCCCGGCTAATTTTAACCTGTTCGGCATTAAAATATATTATACCCTGATCCTTTACATTATTTTCCATGGGCTTTTTGCAGCTACAATGGTTTTAATGTGGAACATTGGCTCGGCTTACTTTGGCAGGGATGAAGAGGCTGATCTCTACCAGACAACTCATCTGTTTTTAACTGGTACCCGGGCAATAATTGCTCCTCTTCTGGGAATATTTTTCTATGAGCTGTTTGGATACAGTGTTACCTTTTCGATTGCTATTTTGGCTTTGGTGGTTGCAATTATAGTGATGGTTTGGTCGTACAAACGTGAACAGGTTAAAAATAAGAATCTTTAAAATGACTTTCGCCATATAAGTAAAACATTGAAATTTAGTTGTTAATCTACTCACGAGTTGGATTAATGCTTTCTTTTGTTGGGTCAATTATTTCAATCATTTACCTTAACTTTGGAGGCAAATTATATTGATGAAACCTCTGAGCTTTCCATTCCGTAATATCCTTTTTTTCTCAATTGTTGTTGTTGCGTTTGTATTTGTCTCAAAAGCTGCACACAGCCAGGTCGAAGGGCAAACAAATATGCAATATAATGTGAATTGTATTATACCTGATTTTGTTGAAGCCGGAAGTGAATTTTCAGTAACTTTTGAAGTAAGCAAAGAAATTGGGTATGTTGGTCCCCTGAGGATTGTACAGGATATGCCCAATGGGTTCAGGCTTATCGATGATACATTAGCATATGCAGAGATTTCCACGGACAAACAAAGGTTCGAAATCTTTTACAAAAACTTGCCCCTGGGTGATGCCTACTCTTTTGATCTTACTTTTGAAGTCGATCAAATTTCACAAGCAGTATACCCGTTTCATGGATTGGCCTATTATTATCACAAGGCCATATCATATGGAAATCCGGTCAAGGTTGAATCTAATAGTGAAGTTTATGAAGCTTACGAAAGTGAGGGGCATGTTACACCTTTAAAGATGTTTTTTGAACTGCCTGAAGAAGTTATTGCAGGTAAAGAGTTTACTTTTGTTACAACTTTTAAAAAAGAGGCTGACTATTCAGCCTCAGGCAAGATTACTCAAAATTGGCCCGGCGCTTTTCAACCCATAGCTACAGACTTACCGAATGCCAGCATGAATTTGGGAAATAACAATATTGAAATTTCATGGGATAAACTCAATGAAGGTGCCTATTTTTCTGTTGCATACCAGGTATTTGTAAGAGAAACGGCCCGAGGGGTTTACCCGGTATTCACCAGATTTATCGATGAGCACGGGCTAAAGCTAATAGAAAACACAGTGGTGTTTGTTGTAAATAATGAAAAGACAGAGATTGTTTCTATAACAGAAAAAAAAGAAAAGCTTTACAAAATCTGGATTGAATACCCAACTGACGTTGTACATGGAAGTGAATTTGAGTTCACAGTATTTATTCAAAAAGGTAAAAATACCGGGCCCGGAAATTTAAATTTAAAGTTGCCGGTAGGTTCAGAAATTTTGTCATCAAGTAACGAGGCTTATACATATACACCGGGCTATGGAAAATTGGTGGCAAATTGGGAACGCTTGCCTGCCAGCCCAGTTGCGGAGTTCAGGGTTACAGTTAATACCAAAAAAATTGTTAAGGCAAGTTATATGATTTCAGCTGAGTTTTTGTTGGATGGAGATTTAAAAGCTGCTGCTACCGGCCATATTTTCATTTCGGATGAAAACCAATTGTTGGCAATAAAGGAGCCTGTAGAAATTGTACCCGAGCCCGACCGGATAGATACCACCCGGGTTTTTTCCAGAATTGATAGCCTGCTCCAAGAGTGGCAGGAGTCTACAGTTGGAGTTGATCAATTAAAGACTGGACAGGTAGAAAATCCCATCGAAAATTACCGGATTCAAATACTGGCTTCAAAAAAGCCTTTGCCAAATGTTCAGCGGCTTTTGTTGTCGATGAACATTAATGAACCCTTTGATGTACATTATGATGGCGAGTATTACAGATATACAGTGGGTAGGTTTAAAACGAAAGATGAATGTGTTGAATATTCAAAGTATGTGATCTACATGGGGTTTGCTGATGCCTTTATTAAAAGGTATTTGGGCAATGAGTCTGCTCCAGAGAATTAAGTGTTTTTGCAAAGTTTCTTTCCACAGTGTTTGCAGTATGCGGCATCATCATCATGGATAACGGTTTGGCATTCATCACATTTTTGGTCTCCCGAACTTAAGTTGCTGGCTTTCATCATTTCTGCTGAAATAATTCCAGTGGGTACAGCAATAATAGAATAGCCCATGATCATAATTATGGATGCGACAAACTGACCCAAAATAGTGTCGGGTGTGATATCGCCAAAGCCAACCGTTGTCAGCGTAACAATGGCCCAGTAGATTCCGCGCGGGATACTGGTGAAGCCGTGAGCAGGACCCTCGATCAGGTACATGAGTGAACCCATAATAACCACTGTAGCGAGTACTACCTCCAGGAAAACGATGATCTTGTATTTGCTTTGCTTTAACGAAACTGCAAGTACTTCAGAAGCTTTCAGGTAGCGGCTTAGTTTCAGTATTCTGAATACCCTGAGCATTCTGAGAATTCTAATGATAATCAGAAAATGACTACCGGCTAGTACCAGGCTGAGATAAGTTGGAAGTATAGAAAGCAGGTCGATGATACCATAAAAACTACGGATGTACTTAACCCTTTTCCGGCTGACAATTATCCTGACAATGTACTCTATAGTGAAAATGATGGTAAAAATCCACTCAAGATAAAGAAACCAGTTCCCCATGAATTCACTGATATCTTTCACGCTGTCGAGCATTACAACCAGTACACTCAAAATGATCAATACCAGTAATACGATATCGAAATTTTTAGCAACAGGTGAATGAGATTCAAAAATGATGTGATACCATCTTTCGCGCCAGCCTTGTTTGGGTTTATTTTCTTTCATTGTTTTCTATTCGTTGCCAAAATTAAAAAATCCTATGAAATGGAAATCAATGTTTGAATGTGAGAATCCCAGAATGATTGAAAGTTTTAATTGTTTGACTTTCCTTATGAACCCAAATGCCTTTTCCCCTCAGGGTTTGAATTGGAAAAGGCTGGAATGTACTAAAGCTTTTCAAATATGCCCAGGCCAAACAAAGCATAGTCATACTTAACTGGATCGTCAGGGTCAAATGTTTTAAGTTTTTCGGTCAATTCTTCAGCGGCTTGCCAGTCGTTATTTTTTCTTTGAATCAGTCCAAGTTTTCGGGCTACATTGCCAGAATGAACATCTAACGGGCAAATCAATTGTGACGGATTAATCTTTTTCCAGATACCGAAATCAACCCCATTTGTATCGCTTCGCACCATCCATCTCAAAAACATATTAATACGCTTGGCAGCAGAGTTTTTTTCAGGATTGGCAATGTGTTTTCCGGTTCTCAGTGGATGGTCTAATTCAAAAAATACTATCCTGAAATTATTAATTGCCTGTTTTATATTTTTATCTCCTTTGTTGAAATGGTCAAAAGCATTTTCCAATCCATCATGGTTTTGATAGATGTTTTTCAGAGACCACAGGAAATATTCACAATCGATTCCATTGAAGGTGCGGTGTGTAAATTTACGGAAAGCAGTCAGATCGTTATCTGTAAAATTCAATATAAAATCGTGGGGACTATCATCCATCCATCTGATAAGTTTATTGGCGTTTCTTACGATGGTCTTCCGCTGTCCCCATGCGATTGTAGCAGCAAGAAAACCGGCAATTTCTATGTCCTCTTTTCTTGAAAATTGGTGTGGGATTGAGATGGGGTCATCAGAAATAAAGTCGGGGTTATTGTATCGTTCAACTTTAGCATCGAGGAATGTTTTAATGTTTTCCATCTTTTATTTGTTTTCCTATTCAGGATGTGAGATTGCCAATCCTTATGGGTATAAAAAATGGCTGCTAACCACATGAAGGTTGCAACCATTCTTAAATAAAGCTCTAATTTTTTAGACAGTATGCACTGCCAGGGGGTTTTCCATGCCTTTGGTTAGTGCGGCTTCATTCATCGGGATAAGTTTGTGATAGCGTTCTGGTAAGGATTTCTTCAATCCTAAAACCACATTTTTAAGTTTCACAATGGGTTTTACTTTGAGGTAGGCTCCCAAAACGATCATGTTAAAAATCTTGGTGTTACCCATCTCAGCAGCCAGGCGTGCACCTTCGATCTTATAGATATTGATATCAGTTCGTGTTGGATGATGTAAAATTCCATTGGGATCGTAAAGCAGAAGTCCGCCAGGTTTAACAGTGGCTTCAAACTTATCCATTGACTGTTGGTTAAGAATTATCGCTGTGTCATAAAAATTCAAAATGGGTGAACTGATTCGTTCGTCGCTAACAATAACGGTAACATTGGCTGTGCCACCACGCATTTCAGGTCCGTATGATGGCATCCAGCTTACTTCCTGGTCTTGCATAATTCCCGAATAGGCCAGAATTTTACCCATCGACAAAACGCCCTGTCCGCCAAATCCTGCAATGATTATTTCTTCAGTCATGTTTATGTAATTTTATCTGTTTGAATATTCTTTTTATAATAGTGCCTAAAGTACTTGAAGTTTAAGATCGATGTTCAAAGTTCTTAGTTATTGAAGGTCATAAATTAAAAATCATACATCTGACTTCTGAAGTCCTCGTAAACAAAAGGTATATATTTGAGTTGCTATAAACTATTTCTTAACAAGCTCACCGTCAACTTTTATATCACCCATTGGATAGAATGGAAACATATTCTCAACCATCCATTCGTTTGATTTAACCGGGGCCATTTTCCATCCTGAATTGCAGTTTGATACAATCTCAACAAATGTTAATCCTTTATTTTCCTTCTGTAATTCAAAAGCTTTACGAACAGCCTTTTTGGTTTTTCTAACAGCTGCTGGTGTGTGTACAGCATGTCGGGCAACGAAATATGTGCCTGGTAGTTGTGCTATCAACTCGGTAATTTTCAAAGGATTTCCCATCGAAGGTAAATCTCTTCCGTATGGAGACGTAGAGGTTCTCATCCCTTCGAGGGTAGTTGGAGCCATTTGTCCCCCAGTCATACCATAAATCCCATTGTTGATAAAGAAGATGGTAATGTTTTCTCCACGATTACAGGCATGAATAGTTTCAGCAGTGCCAATGGCTGCAAGGTCTCCGTCGCCCTGATAAGTGAAAACTAATTTTTCAGGCATCACTCTTTTAACACCGGTAGCTACAGCCGGAGCACGTCCATGTGCAGCCTGAATCATATCAATATTCATAAATTCGTAGGCCAATACTGAGCAACCCACAGGAGCTACGCCAATGGTTTCTTCCTGAGCACCCATCTCGTCCAGTACATCCATAATTACACGGTGTGCAGTACCATGACCACAACCGGGACAATACGACAATACCTTTTCTGTCATCAAGCTGGTTTTGGTATAAACCAGGTTTTCTTCTTTTACGATATCTTTAATGTCCATGATTAACCTCCGATAATTTTTTGTTCAAGCGCTTCCAATACTTCTTCGGGCGAGTGGATGATTCCACCATAGCGGCCAAAATGCTCCACAGGGATATTGCATTCTACCGAAAGCTTAATGTCCTCAATCATTTGTCCGGCACTCATCTCTACCGAAAGAATTCCCTTTACTTGCTTGGCTAATTCAGCCAGGGGTTTGGTTGGAAATGGATAGAGTGTAATGGGGCGCAATAAACCAACTTTAAGACCTTTCTGGCGCGCAAGGAAAATAGATTTTTGTGCAATCCTTGCGCTGGATCCATAAGCTACAATCAGGTATTCGGCATCTTCAGTGTCGAACATTTCGTACCTTACTTCATTTTCCTCCATCAGACGATACTTTGCCTGGAGTTTATGATTGTGCTGCTCCATTTTAGCTGAATCAAGGTCGAGCGAGGTAATAATATTTCTTTCACGTGATTCTGGTTTGCCAACTGTAGCCCAGTTGCCATTCAAGTCATTAATTTCTTTGGCTGACCAGCGAGGTTTTTGGTCTTTAAGTTCAACTTTTTCCATCATCTGGCCAATCATTCCGTCAGATTGAATCATAACCGGTCCCCGGTATTTATAGGCGATCTCAAACCCTAATTCAATAAAATCAGCCATTTCTTGTACTGAAGAGGGAGCAAGAGTAAGCATTCTGTAATCTCCATGTCCGCCACCTTTAACCGATTGAAAATAGTCGGCCTGTGAGGGCTGTATAGTTCCGAGACCGGGGCCACCACGTACGATGTTAGCAATTACGCAAGGAAGCTCGGCACCTGCTATATAGGAGATGCCTTCCTGGTAAAGGCTAATTCCGGGGCTGGATGATGAAGTAAAAACTTTCTTGCCACATGATGCAGCACCATAAACCATATTGATGGCTGCCAACTCACTTTCGGCTTGAAGAACCACCATACCGGTCCTTTCTTCGGGCCTTTCCATCATGAGGTATTCAATTACTTCGGATTGGGGTGTGATAGGATAACCGAAATATGCATCAACGCCTTCGCGGATAGCAGCTTCGGCAATCGCCTCATTTCCCTTCATTAGTTTTAGTTCACCCATTTCTATATGAATTTTTTATTTTTGAATTATGCAGTTTTTTTAACCCTGTATACTGAAATAACACCGTCAGGGCAAACGATGGCACAATTAGAACAACCAGTACATGCATCGGGGTGTGCCATATAGGCGTAATGGTATCCTTTGCCATTTACTTCTCTTTCAAGTTCGATGACGTCGGTAGGGCAGGCAGGAATACATACTTCACACCCTTTGCACCGCTCAACATCAACAACAATAGCACCTTGAACTTTAGCCATAAATATTGTTTTTTAAGTATTGTTTCAAAGTATTTTTTTGAACGCACGAAATTAAGGCTTTTAATATAAACCGTGGGTCAATACCAAGGTTTTTTCCTTTGATTTGGAGTAATTTTTATTGAGTATAAATTCTGGATAATGAATAAAATGAAAACCCAAAAGGTTTTCAATATCCCTTGTTGTGGTAGAGGTATTGTTTTTCCTGCGATAATAAATGATTTATTTATGATCCTCATTAAATCTTCTCAACCGTTCTTCGAGGTCATTAAATTGCGACCTGAGAACAAGAGACACGCATGCACGAATACCTTCGGAGCGTTCACTACCAGTAATGTCGAGAGTTATGGCAGAGATTCCATAATACAAAAGTTTTTCCAGTAAATCGGCACCTGAAAGGCCGGGATAGGCGAATGTGAAATAGAAGCCATCAGCAATGGGTTCGTCCTCATCCTTGTCATAAACTATGGTAAATCCATTGTCGAGGAACATCTTTTTCATGATCTTGGCTTTTTCGCCATACTCCAGAACTTCATTGCGAAAATCGAGCTGGCCTTCATTGGCAGCTTTTAAAATAGCGGCCAGTGCATGTTGTGCAGAGTGCGGTGTTCCCGAACTCAATGAATAAATTGAGCCGAAAATCATGGCATAACCCACATTATCCGATCTGTAAAAGCGGAGCAAGTCTGGTGCACTGGTATCAAATAATTTATCCGAAATCACCATCATCCCTACCCTTTCGCCGGCATAGCTAAATGCTTTGGAGCTGGAAATAAGCAGCACCCAATTATCGGTATAATGTGCCACGGATGGCTGGTAAGGTGGTTGTCCAGGAACAGAATAATCTTTCCTGAAATCCATGGCGAAATAGGCCAGATCTTCAATTACGATGATATTATATTTTGTAGCTAATTCGCCAATAATCTTCAGTTCTTTGTCGGTGAAACAAATCCAGGATGGGTTGTTCGGGTTGGAATATAAAATGCTGCAAAACCGCCCCGTTGACAAATAAGATTCAAGTTTAGCCCTGAGTTTATCACCACGGTGGTTATACACATCAAAGGAGTCCCAATCTTGCCCCATCACTTTTAGTTGCTGCTTATGAACCGGAAATCCCGGGTCGATAAATAGTGTTCCTTCCCGCTCCTTGTACATCCGGTTAAGCGTAAGAAAACATGCATAGCTTCCCTGCATAGATCCAACCGTTGGCAGGCAGCCTTCAGGATCCACATCCACATTCATGAAATTTTTAACAAATTTCGACATTTGAGTTTTAAGCTCAGGTATCCCAAAAATATCCGGATAAATGGCCGCAACTCCATTGTCAAGTGCCTTCTTTTGTGCCTGAACTCCAATGGCTGTTGGTGGAAGCCCCGGGATGCCCATCTCCATCCTTACAAACTTTTTCCCTGAGCCTCGTTCAATCTGATCTACAAGTTTCTTTATTTCTCGTATGGAGGCATCACCAATACTTTGCAATTTGCTGTCTTTAATTTTTTGCTCGACAACTTTAAAATCAATGGGCGTATCATTCATGTGGAGGTTAATTTTTGAGATTAAATATGTTATGTTATTGAATTAACAAAGATAGAAAAAAATCGAAACGACAATGGTTTTTTGGAAGATTTGGAAAATTAGAACATAAAGAAACTGAGTGGAGGAGAAGTAGTGCATTATTTCATAATTGACACATTAAATCAATTCCCGATTCAATCATTGCTTTAATCCTCCCTGCTTTTAATAGATGCCACTGACAGGATAACCCCAAGAACAATTCCAAGTAGAGCTGCCACTAGAATTCTAACTTCCGGTGGTAATATAAAATTGATGGTTTGGGCAGGTATCCAAAAAAATGGGATGGTTTTCATGATTACAAAATTCCACTGAACCTTCCAGTTCATCTCATGAAGAATTTTTCCAAATGGTATAGGTTTAAACAAACATTTCCAGGAGCCACCATTGGCCAGAATATGCGTATCGGTAATTTTATGAAAAGTCATAAAAATAGGGGCAAAGAAAACATTCATTGTAAAACTCACTGCAAAAGCTGATAGAAGTTGTAATCCTGAAAACGAATTAAAAAAATTCTGTTTGAGGATTTCTGATGGAGGATCAACCGGAAATTGAAACCCCATCACCTCGAGCATTCTTGGCGCACCTTCACCGAAAATAATAAATGCCATTTTAATGCTAATCCCTAAAAATCCCCAAACCATGGCTCGAGGGATAATCCCGAAACCGTGTTCAAAATATTTTCCATGCCTGATGCGTAAGCCAAGCAATTCACCCAGAGTTGCAAGTATGGCAAACTTAATAAAGCTGATTAGGAAAGGATAAGTGTGGTTAAAGGTCTTATAAAAACTGTATAAACCATCCGAAACAAAGAAGGGGGTGAAAATTGCTGAAAGGAACAATGCAAAGAAAATATCTGATCGCTTCATTACTCAAATTTTGGTTATTATGCTGCAAACTTATTTCATTAATTTTAATAAAACAGAGATTTTTTCACGACTGTCAAAATCAAATTGCCATCCTTGCGTTATGAAATATTGTTAATGATTTTAGTTGAAATGATTTTGATGGGATACAAAAGTTTATTAGTTAGCAGGTTTGCCAAGGTTGTTGTTATTTTAACGTTCGTGCTAAGTTACAGTTCGTGCGATAAAGAAGATACAAGTGAATTTGTAAGCCAGGCAGAAATAGTTGCTGAATATGTGCGAGCCGAAGATTATATGGCAGATTTATTTGGTTTACTGCATAGTAGTATTTATGATACGACTTTAGTTAATAACGGACAGGGCTTGATCGATAGCACCTATGTAAGCTATCAGTTGGATAGCGTTACAGGAATCGGGACGTTTTTTTATGATTTCGATTCGCCAAACCAGCCTCAGGGCACAGCGAACAATTATAGTGGACAGGTTACAGCTAAATTATATCAGCCTTTCGAGAATGAAGGGGCCCTGATGCAAGCTACTTTTAATAATTATGTAGTAAACGGTTTTCTTTTACAAGGCCTGTTAAATTATCAAAATACGGGTGAATTTGTTGCTGATTCTAAAAAATATATGCTCCAGTATCAGCTTGATGTGATTTGGAATGAGCAAAAATTACTTTCATTTAATCCTGCAAGAAACCTTTACTGGAGTGAAGGATTTGATACACCCATGGATGTTCAGGACGATGAGTTTTTATTAAATGAAGGAGCAGATGCAATGTACTTTAATCCATCGGATCCCCAGTCAGTTGTGCCTGTAAATGTTGTGTTTACAAACGACTGGGCCATTGGAATCTCCTGTTTTCGCTATTTCAGGAACGGAAACTTTGAGGCTACCGTTGGAGATGAAAATCCGGCAAATATTTTAAACGGAGATTTCATTGATGCTGACTATGATAACTGCGCTGATAAAGTAATGATTAAAAATTCTGATAATAGTTTAGGATATCCTTATTATCTTTGAGGTAGAATTTTGATATTTTTGTATCATTAAAATCTGCCAAATGAAAAGAAAATTCTACTATTCCTATGCCAAGCTCTGGCGACGGTTATTTTCTGTAATTGCATTTTTTACGATAATTGTTTTGATCGTTTCCTGTAATAAATTCCAGGATGATTTTGACATGAATAAAGTTGCCGATCCCGACTGGAGTCCGCAATTTGCTATTCCACTTATCAAATCCACAATCACTATCGACGATATTTTTGGGGATACAAACAGCCAGTTTGTACAAGTTAATCCAGATAATTCACTCAGTTTTATTTATGGGATTGATGAAGTATATTCTCAAACAGCTGAAAATATTGTTGATGTTCCGAATCAAAACTTTAGTTTTCAAACCCAGGTTGCTGTTCCCGCCCTGCCACCTGGAGTTTTTGATACAGTGAATTTTGATTACGCCTTTCCATTCGTTACCGATACCATTGGTCAGCGACTTGACAGTATAATCTTAAAAAACGGGGATATGAACATCCTCTTTAAGACAAACCTCAACCGTGATGAGGCATTTGTACGAATTGTAATTCCTGATATTGTGCATGCTACGACGGGAGAATATTTAGAAATCTATGCATCAATAGATAATCCAGGTGGACAGGAGGAATGGATCGAATATGAGGAGTACATTCCCATTAGTGACTATAAAATATTGTTGAACCAGGAAAAAGATGGCTCACGTGCTAAAAATGAAATTGTATTCCAGATCGAAGTTGTCATTCATGGCGACAATAACCCCGATCTTTCACCTTATGATTTCATAATTAGCGGCCAAATTCGTGATCTTGAGTTTCAAAAGATATATGGTTACCTGGGCAACTACAAGATGGACTTGCAAGATTCGCTTGCCATAAGCCTTTTTGAAAAGACGATTGGGGGAGGCATCCAGCTTGGCCCCAATTCCATCGATGTTTATGTTGATATTAAAAATTCCTATGGAGCTCCTGTTACCGTTGCAGCAAATGAGTTTTATGCCTACTCAAAAGTAAATCCTCCCCATACGGTTGATATCTATTTGTATGGACAGGGAAATCCAAACGTATTTGCTATCAACGCTCCAACGATTGAGCAAATTGGACAATCAATCGAAACAAACCTTGACTTTAGCAACTCAAACCTGGATGAGGCTTTCAATATTGCTCCTGAAATGCTTTATTTTGATTTCATAGCTGTAACCAATCCTGACGGTGATACGCTTGAGTCAAATTTCATACTTGATACCAGCAGGATTTCACTGGATATGGATGTAGAAGTGCAACTGTTTACATCTATTACCGATTATATAGTAGAGGATACAGTGGAATTTGAATTGAACACCAGTGCGAGCGAGTTGGACAATTTGCTCATTCGACTTAATGCGGTAAACCGTTTTCCGTTAAATGCTCTCGTGCAAATTTATTTTGCTGATGATGATTACAATGTTCTGGATTCTTTAATTAACGATCCCGATGAACGGATACTCATAGGTGCTCCAGTTAGTGGGCCACCCGAGTATAAGGTGGTGGATTCGACCTATAAAATGACAGATTTTGAGATTTCAAGAGAGAAACTTGATCGGATTGTTACTGCCGAATACATGATGTTAAAAGTAGGGCTTTCTACTACCGATAATAGTCTGGTTAAAATATATAACGACTATTCATTGAGTCTAAAAGTCGGAACAATTGTGGGTATTAAAATTGAAGGCGAATAGGAGGCAATAAGATGAAAAAACACTACAGCACAAAAAAAATATTTTCAAGGACTTTTATAGCACTTTGCGTTATAATTTTTGGATTGTTGTCAAAAGATTCTGTGGCTCAGTCCGATCGGACTTTGTATTTCCTTCCAATCCTTCCCAATACGCGTACTGTTAATCCGGCAATATTTCCACAGTACAACTTTTATGTTGGTATTCCATTTTTGTCTTCGGTAAGATTTGGTTTTGAAACCTCGGTAAATTATGATAATATATTCCTTGAGGAAGGGGATTCACTGTACCTTGACAGGGAATATCTGTTAGGCAATATTAATGATAATAATCTCTTGAATTTTAACCTGAGTGATGAGTTATTTACTTTTGGTATTAAGGCCGGGAAGAATTATTTTAATTTCAGGGTTGCCGACCTGGTGAATGTAAATATCCATATTGACAAAGAGTTTTTAAGGTTTTTCCTGTATGGAAATGGCAGTGAGGAATATCTTGGTAAGACAGTAAATTTAGGGGGGAGTGCATTCAATGCAATGTACTACCGTGAATATTCGTTTGGATATGCCAGACAGGTAACCGAAAAGTTAAATCTTGGCGCCAATGTGAAAATTCTGCAGGGTATTGCTGATTTATACACGGAAAGTCTGGATTTTACCTTATATACCGATCCGGTTGATTTCTCGATAAGTGGCAGTTCCAATATTCGTGTGTTTACTTCAACACCTGTTCCTGATGGAGAAGACCTTCAACCTAAACATATTTTTACGGTTACAGGAAATCCTGGTTTTGCCTTTGACTTTGGCGGACAATATGTGTTTAACGAAAAATGGACCGCCGGGGCAAGCATACTAAATTTGGGTTCGATAAGCTGGAATGAAAACGTTGAATCCTCGATTACCAAAGATCCCAGTAAAGTGGTAACTTTTGAAGGTTTTGATTTTGGTGAATTTTTTGAAAACAATGAACTCGACAGAGACAGGATTGAAGAAGCACTCGATTCGATAGCTGATGAGTTTAGTATATCTGATGGTGAGGTAAAATATAAAACCACGATTCCTTCCACATTGATGTTAAATGGCCATTATAACCTGGGATTAAAAAACCAGTTTTCAGGTGTGATAAGTACACAGTTCCTTCAAGAAAATGTTTGGCCGGCATTATCTCTTGCTTACACACGAAAGTTTAGTGATGATATAAATTTGATGTTCTCCTATACAGCTTTTCCTCAAAGTTATCTGAATCTTGGTGCTGGCTTTGCAGCAAATTTAGGCCCTGTACAGTTTTACGCAATATTTGAGAATGCTCTTGCAGCTGCAGCCCTGACCAAGGCCAGCTTATTTAAGGTACGATTTGGGTTTAACCTGGTTTTTGATGGGAAGAAAAAAACCAAGGAGCCAGTAGAAAAAACCACTGAATAGCTTAGTTATGTAATTTTTTATAAGGCCTAATTCGCTCACTTAGGGAATAATAGCTGCATTGCCTGTTTTTTATATTTTGTTGTGAAGGAAAAATTTTGTACTTTCCCACCTTAAAATCCATCATTTAAAAACAGGAGGTAGAAATGCAAACCTACATTTTATTTACAAAGTTGTCAACCGATCTTTCATACGAAATGAAAAACCGTGAACGTCAGGGTCGCAACTGGCTGGAACAAGTCAGGAAAAAATGCCCGGATGTAAGATTTTTATCCCACTATGCTATTTTGGGTGAATATGATTTTATCGATATTTATGAAGCACCCGATCCTGAAACAGCTGCTAAAGTTTCGATGATCAGCCAGGCCAATGGGGCATTGCATGCCAGGAGTATGCTGGCCATTCCTTACAAACGTTTTATCGAATTAGCAAACGACATGTAAAGTTTATCATTATTTATAGCTGTCAGACAGTTGACATTGATTAGTCTTATCAATATTATCAGTAAGAATATTCAAAGTTTTGAATATAATTAACTGGCAACTGTCCGACAGTTTTTGATTTAATAAGATCTCTCATGCCCTTCTTAAAGATACAATCCAACACCACTTTTCCGGATTACGAGTTAATTCTGACAAAAGCTTCGGCTCTACTTTCTAAGGTTTTGGGGAAGCCTGAGAAATATATCATGGTATCCCTCGAAACCAACCCTGAGATGGTTTTTGGAGGTAGCAACGATCCGTTATTGTACATCGAATTAAAGAGTATCAGCCTGCCCAGGGAAAGGACAAAGGAAATATCATCAAAACTTTGTGAGTTTTTGCATACAGAAACAGGTATTTCCATCAACAGGATGTACATTGAATTTTCGGATGCTGAACGTACGATGTGGGGATGGAATGGAACGACCTTTTAGCAAATCTTAAACCTCATCCACCAAGGTCATATCATCTATTTTCCGGCATCATATTCACTAAATAATTACACATCAACCAGCACTAAGGTTGAACAGGTCAAGCCTTGAAAGGTTCTAAATTACTTATAGCAAATCCTTTGATGAAAATTAATATGTAGTTTAGTTGCCTAAAAAATATCCTAAATTTCATAAGACACGCATTTACATTATAATACGCTAATTTACTTATTAACTCAGTAACTCAATTATGAAAAAATTAATTTTACTCATCGTCGTTATTGCAATTTTTGCATTTACATCCCAAGTCCTGGCACAAGCCAACCAGTCTCAATCAGTTAAGTCAAATTATTCTGAACACCCCTATTGGGTAGAAATGATGAAAGACCTTTCGGTGAATTTTTATGATGTCCAGAAAGCTTTCAACGAATACTTTGATGAGCGGGAGACAGGAAAAGGTAGCGGTTGGAAACAATTTAAACGTTGGGAATATTTTATGGAGCAACGTGTTTTTCCATCGGGTAACCGACTTGATCATGCACAGGTTTGGAATGAGATGATGAAGTTCAATAAAGAACATCCGCAGGATGGTAAGGCTCCCAAAAGCAACTGGACAACTCTCGGACCAGATACCTGGACCAACATTACGGGCCACTGGAACCCAGGAATTGGACGTGTAAACGTGATAGCCCGCGACCCTTTTGATCCGTTGACGGTATACATCGGCGCTCCTTCGGGAGGCTTATGGAAAACCACCGATGAAGGTGAGAATTGGGAAGTGTTAACCGATCATTTACCGGTTTTGGGTGTTTCAGCTATTGCAATACATCCAACCAACACCAATATAATATATATCGGGACAGGAGATAAAGATGCCAGTGATAATTACAGTATTGGTGTGCTAAAATCTACTGATGGTGGATATACATGGGAAGTAACCGGGCTTGACTGGAGTATTGGCCAAAACCGAACCATTTCGAAACTGTTGATCGATCCGGTAAATCCTGATATTTTATTTGCAGCATCCACAAGCGGAATATATAAAACCATTGATGCCGGCGAAACCTGGTACAACGTTCAATCGGGCGATATTGATGATATGGAATTTAAACCTGGCGACCCAAGTATTGTTTATGCGGTTACCCAAAAATTCTACAAATCCACGGATGGTGGTGAAAGCTTCACGCAGATTACGGGAGTGCCAACTTCAAGCCGTGCACAAGTTGCAGTTACTGATGCTAATCCTGAATACGTTTATTTTTTCTCATACCAAAGTGGAATTTACCGTTCAGAAGACAGTGGCAGTTCATTCTCTCAACGATCAACTGAACCTAACCAGGGAAGCCAGGGTTGGTACGACCTTGCTTTTGCTGTTTCTCACGAAAATGCTGAGGAGGTTCATGTTGGTGAAATAAATACCTGGAGATCCCTCAACGGTGCACAAACCTGGACCAAAACTACCGACTGGCAATGGGGTAACTCATTGGGATATACTCATTGCGATATACATGAGATGGTTTTTTATGGCGGTACATTGTACGTTGGCAGCGATGGCCTTGTAAGCAAATCAACAGATGCCGGATCAACCTGGACTAACTTTACCGAAGGAGTTTCCATCAGGCAGTTTTATCGCATTGGCGGTTCTAAAACCAATCCCTACAAATTAATGGGAGGATCGCAGGATAATGGTACCAGTGTATACACCGATGATTATTGGCACGAATGGCTGGGTGCTGATGGGATGGAATGTGCCATCGACCATACCAACGAAAACATTGTTTATGGCACTTCTCAGGGTGGCCATTTTTATAAATCGACAAATGGCGGTAGTGGTGGTAATGTTGGTATTTCACAACCTGGGGGTGGAGCCTGGGTAACACCCTTTGTAATGCACCCAATTGATCCTCAAATATTATATGTTGGCCTGGGCAATGTACGAAAAACCATAAATGGAATGAATAGTTGGACAACTATTTCAAGTTTGGGTGGTGGAAATATCAGGAATATGTACATCTCTGAATCAAATCCTGACTACTTATACGTATCCAAATCTGAAACTATTTACAGGACCATCGATGGTGGTGATACATGGGAAAATATATCTAGCGGATTGCCCAACCTTTTTATTTCCTACATTGCAGTACACCCTTTAAACCCGGAAATTGTAGCCGTTAGTCTCTCGGGGTTTAATAATGGAAAAAAAGTTTATATCTCGTACGATGCAGGTGAAACATGGGAAAACTTTTCAGCCAACCTACCAAACATCCCGGCAAATTGTGTGATTTTCCACAAGGATGAGAACAATGGGATTTATGTAGGCATGGATGTGGGGGTATATTACCGAGACAATAGCCTGGATGAATGGGAGCCATTTTTCGAAGGGATGCCGAATGTTATTGTAAGTGAATTGGAAATACATTATGAATCCGAAAAAATCAGGGCAGGTACCTATGGTCGTGGCTTATGGGAATCTGACTTACATCCGGTTGTTCCAATGGATATTATAACCTCTTTTACGGTTAACGCAGGAGATGATGATGTGATTGAATTCGGTGAAACAGTCAGCCTCGATATTCAACTGAAGAATACTATGGAGGTAGCTGCTGAAGATATTGAAATGACCATTTCGTTTCCTGGTGAATTTATCAATATGATTGATAGCACTGAGGTTTTTGGCAGCATCCAGCCCGGCGACAGCATTTTAGTTGTTGGAGCTTTTTCATTTGATGTATCTACATATGTTCCTGATAATTACTCAATAAACCTGGCAACTATCATAGCATCTAATATTGACCTGTGGGAAGGCCAGATAAAACTCAAGGCTTTTGCACCAGTGGTGACACCTGGAAGTATTGTAGTTGAAGACGGCGGAAATGGGGGCCTCGATCCCGGAGAATCTGCTGAAATTGTGATGACCATCAGCAACAATGGGGGAGCTACTGCCGACGATATAAACCTCGATATTTCAACTATTGATCCTTTTGCAACGATTCAGAATACAAGCTCTTTTATTAATGTTTTGGAGCCCAGCAATAGTGGGGAAATATCATTTGATATTGAGGTGGATGAATCGGCAGCTGTGGGCCATGTTATTAATTTCAATTTGGAAATTGTTGCCGCAAACGGATATGTAAACACAGTAACCTTTGCGCTTACTGTAGGACTTATATTTGAAGATTTTGAGACTGGAGATTTTTCGATGTATCCATGGGATTTCGAAGGAGTTGCCGACTGGTATATAGAAGATGAGACTGTTTACGAAGGAAATTTTAGTGCCCGTTCGGGGGTAATTTCTGATGAGCAGGAATCAACCATAATTTTAGAACTGGATGTGCTGGCAGAAGGGGAGATCAGTTTTTACAAAAAAGTTTCATGCGAGGATGATCCGGGTGGTACAGGATACGATTACCTGGCATTTGTGATTGATGATGATGAACAAGGAAGATGGGATGCAGAGGTTGAATGGAGTCAGGAAGTTTATACTGTAAGTGCTGGGACACATACATTCAAATGGATTTATTACAAAGATTATTCTGTAAGCAGTGGCTCCGACTGTGCCTGGATAGACTATATTGTGCTTCCACCCATTGATAATGGCATGCCACAATTGTTCTTGACTCCGGAATTGCTTGAGCAAACTTTGTTACCCGACCAGCAAATTACCGATACCTTGGTTATCGCTAATGTGGGCGGAGGTACCCTGGAATATTCCATTGAAATTATCGATAATCCATCTCACAATACTGATGACCTGGTTGATTGGTTAACCGTAAATCCATCAAGCGGTAGCTTAAACGGTGGCGAAAATGAGATCATTGAATTGTTCTTTGACAGTGAAGGAATGGAAGAAGGGGAATACAATTGTCTAATTGTGGTTAGCGATAATATGGAAGGCCAAACCGAAATTCCTGTTATGCTTATCATTCAAACGGGTGTTGGAATTGCTGAAGCTGCAAACTCTTCAAATAATAAACCAGTTTCTGTTTATCCGAATCCCTTTACCAATGAAACAACAATTTTTTACCAGGTAATTGAGAAATCCAATATTAGCCTTGATATTTTCAATTTTAATGGTGAGAAAATCAGGACACTGATTCAGGATACAACTAAAGAACCAGGTAGTTACAGCATTATTTGGGACGGTACGGATCAAAACCAATCACCTGTTCCCGGGGGCATTTATCTATACAGGCTTAATGCAGGAAAAGAACACACTGGAAGGATTGTTGTTGTAAAGTAATCAGTTGACAATTCTTCTTCATAGCACATTGAATCTATATCCTCAATGTTATCGTTGTGCCCATATTTTCACTCGATTCCACATCAATGTTACCATGATGTAAGCGCATGATTTCTCGGGATATCCCAAGGCCCAGACCTGATCCGTTCTTGCGAGTGGTGAAAAAGGGCACAAATATTTTGTCCATATTTTCCTTTGATATTCCTTTGCCATTGTCACTGATGCGTATCCGGGTTTGGTTGTTGCTTGTTTTAATTGCAGTAACACTTAGTTTTGGAGTACCTTCATTTTCCACGGCATAAATGGAATTTAACATCAGATTAAGAATTACCCTTTCTACCATATCCCGGTCGGCATCAATCGTTAAGTCATCGGGTTCAACCGACAATTCGGTATGAATACCTCTGTCTTCTATTTGTTTGCTTAAAAGGTTTCTTGTGTATAAAATCAGGCTTTTAATTTCCACTTGTTCAAATTTGGGTTGAGGTATTTTCATCAGGTTTTTGTAGTCTTCTACAAATTTTAGCATACCCCGTCCCCGGTTTTCAATGGTGGCCACACTGTGATATAAATCTTCAAAATCATCCCACTCCAGCAGGATATTTTGTTTTTTTTCTGAATCATAATTATCCAGAATTTCCAATGTTGTTTTGCTTAGCGAAGAAATAGGAGTGGCAGAATTCATGATCTCATGGGTGAGTACCTGGATGAGTTTTTTCCAGGAATCAAGCTCATTTTGCTCAAGTTCGTTTTTAATATCCCTGAATGAAACCAGCATCAATGGTTCTCTATCCAAAATAAAGTGAGATTTGTCTACTATCACCTGCCTCAGTTTTCCTTTAATTACAACTTTTATAATCTGGGATTTTTCAGGTGTGGATTTTATACCAGCATACAGTTCAGGGGCAATACGTTTAAGTTGGTTTAGTGACCGCAGTTGATGGACGCCAAACAATTCGTTGGCAGCTGGATTTGCCAGTTGAATACTTTCATTTTCCTTACAGCAGATTAAAGCTATGTTTATGTGATGCGTCAGCGTTTGAAGATATTGAAAATGTAATTCCTTTTCGATTCGGACATTTTGAAACTCCCTTGAAATCTCCCTGAAAGCAAATTTATATTCAGGAATGGAATTTTTCAATTTCTCATCAAAATAGAACCCTGTAAAATCCCTGTGCTTTATTGACATGAGGAATTTTTTAAACTCTCTCATCCAGTTTTCCGAAAAATAAATTAACTCTACGATCGATGCAAGAATGATTATAGCCAGTATAATGCTGGTAACGTACCACTGTTTTTGTTGGATAGCATAAATAAATAAAAACATACTTACACCCAGGATGATGATTCTCCAGAGGATTTTGAAGCGATAACTATAAATCATATTTTTCCATTTTACGGTATAATGTTGTCCTTCCCAACCCAAGTTCCTTTGCCGCTTTACTGAGATTTCCCTGGTGTTTGTTTAAAGCAATTGCAATAGCAGATTTTTCCAGTTCCTCAAGGTTTAAATTACCGTCAGGTACAGATGTTTCTGCTTGATGACTTAGGATAAAATCCTCAGGTACCAGTATTTTATTTTCACTCATAATTACTCCTCTCTCTATCAAGTGCATCAGTTCCCTGATATTTCCCGGCCAATGGTAACGAGAAAGTTTTCTGTTTGCTGAAGAACTAAATTTGACTCCATGTTTATTGTATTTTTTACAAAATTTTTCAAGAAAGTATTGGGAGAGAATGCCCACATCTTTTTCGCGTTCGCGCAATGGTGGGACAAGTAATTCTACTGTATTTATCCTGAACAGGAGGTCATCTCTGAAGGTTTTCTGGCTTACCATTTTCACCAATGACATGTTCGTGGCACAGATTAGCCGGATGTCGACAGGGATTGCAATTGATGAGCCAACCCTTTGAATTTTCCTGTTTTGCAGGGCAGAAAGAAGTTTGGCCTGTAAGGGCTGAGAAAGGTTACCGATCTCATCTAAAAATAGTGTACCACCATGAGCAAGTTCAAATCGACCGATTCGTTGTTCTTTCGCATCGGTAAACGCTCCCTTTTCATGGCCAAATAACTCCGATTCAAACAGATTTTCTGAAATAGCTCCCAGGTCAACGTGTACAAATGTGTTGTTCTTTCGGCTGGATTGCTTGTGGATTTCACGCGCCACCAATTCCTTGCCCGTCCCATTTTCACCAAGGATCAATATGTTGGCTTCGGTAGGGGCAACTTTCTTTATGGTATTAAAAACTTTTAGTATTGGATCTGAATCACCTAAAATTTCCTGTGATGGTCGGTTGATGGTTTCAATAAATATGTTTTCACGATTTCTGAGCATCCTGATCTCTTTCTTCGACTGGCTGAATTTACATGCTGCTTTTACTGTAGCTATCAGTTTCTCATTATCCCATGGCTTAACTACAAAATCCATTGCTCCTAGTTTCATGGCTTTTACTGCGAGATTAATATCTCCATACGCAGTCATTAAAATAACATAGGTGTCCGGACTTTCTTCCAGGATCAGTTTAAGGAGATTAATTCCTTCGATACCTGAGGTTGAACCTGCTGAGAAGTTCATGTCAAGCAGTACAACGTCCCATTTTTGTTGCCTGATCATCTTCAATAATTTGGCAGGAACTGAAAGAACTTCCACAATATCGAAGTGCTTTTTTAGTACCACCCTTGTTGTAAGCAGGATGTGTTCATCATCGTCAAGGATGAGAATGCTTCCGGTTGTTTTGGTCATGATTTTATCGTTGAGCTATAGATGGAAAAAATTAGTTGTAAAAGTATGAAATATGTTTCAATATGAAACACTGTAGTGTTCTGGTCCGGTACACTCTCAGTTATTGTTTTTATAGCCGATATTTTTCAAATACCGGTAAATTAAAGCTTTATATTTCAAGGCATGCTTATTGACTTGATCGTAAATAAAAAGTGAATATGTTTTCAAATTATTTTAAAACAGCTTTCAGGTTTATCATTCGTAATAAACTATTTTCCATCATCAATATCCTGGGTTTGTCTGTTGGGATGGCTTGCAGTGTTTTAATTTTCCTGTGGGTTAATTACGAGAGCAGTTGGGAAAAGCATCACGAAAAGGCAGAGCAGGTTCATCGATTTGTTGTGGATGCCATAATCAGTGGAAAATCATTTAAAGCAGCTGTAACCCCTGCACCATTTGCCAGGCATTTGCAGGAAAATATTCCTGAGATTACCCATGCCATAAGTTTCAGGCCAATGGATGGAAAAACACTTGTCTCGACTCCGGTTGATCGCGATGTGGTGGAGTTTTACGAAGATTCATACGCTTTTGCGGATTCTTCCTATTTTGAATTATTTACACATCCATTTATTTATGGAACACCTGAATTGGCCCTTGCAGAGCTACATTCGATTGTGTTAACACGAACATGTGCTGAGAAGTATTTTCCTGGGATAAATCCTTTAGGTAAAACCATGGAAATGTGGAATGGCAGAATCACAGCTAAAGTAACAGCAGTGATTGCAGATTTGCCTCAAAATTCACATATTCAGTTTGATTTTTTGATGCCGTTTAGTCTTTTGAAAAAAAGCTCGGGTACCAATGTCGGCTGGGGACACTTTTATTTTAATAATTATGTATTGCTACAGAGGGATGCTGATTTGGACATTGTTAACCGAAAGATTGCTGATGTGATAGAAAAACTGGAACTTCCTCTTGGTGATGCCAGGTTTTATTTGCAACCCCTGCTGAATATTCACTTAAAATCAGATTTTGATATCGACATCAACGATTCGGTTTCTCAGGTCAATCACAATGTGTATTACTTTTCGATTATTGCAGTATTTGTGCTCATTGTTGCCTGTTTAAATTTTATGAACCTTGCCTCCGCCCGTTCTGCCAAACGAGCCAGGGAAGTTGGTGTGAGGAAAGTTGTTGGGGCTTCGAAGGGCCGCTTGATTGTACAGTTTTTGGGTGAATCATTAATCATGTCTGTTTTCGCACTCATCATTGCATTTATACTGGTTGAAACAATCCTGCCCTATTTCAGTTCACTTACCGGAAGAGAACTTAGTCTTTACGGACAAGCCGGTTACAACCTGATCTGGGGCTTCATATTATTGGCTTTGTTTACCGGAATATTTTCGGGCCTGTATCCGGCAATGCTCATTTCGAGGTTCAAGCCTGCCCAAGTGTTAAAAGGCGGATTAAAGGGGAAACAAAATGTTACTTTACGAAAGTCGTTTATTGTGTTCCAATATATCCTGGCAGTAATCCTGATTTTTGCTACCATCGTGGTATACAACCAACTTTCGTTTGTTTCGAAAACCGACCTTGGCTACACCCGCGAGCAGTTGATATACATTCCGATAAATGGAAACCTAGGGAGCAAATGTGTTGAATTTAAAAAGCAATTGTTAACCAACTCCTCAATAGTCAATGCCAGTGTTTCTTCAGATATTCCTACCAATACAATTCACCTGTGGGGTGGTATCAATTGGGAGGGAAAAGATCCTGATTACGAATCACAGATGTATTTTTATACTGTTGATCACGATTTTATTGATTTGATGGAAATTGATTTGGTTCAGGGCAGAGATTTTGTATTGAATGCCGACAGCACCAATTACATTGTAAATGAATCCGCAGTAAAACAAATGGGCCTTGAAGACCCATTAAATAGTTGGTTCAGTCATAGTGATGTTAAAGGAAGGATCATTGGTGTGGTTAAAGATTTTCATTTCAAATCGTTGAAAAATAAAGTTGAACCTATGGTGATGCGAATTGCCGATAACAACCTGAATTATATCATTTTTCGTACCAGCCAGGGAAGTACTGAACAAGCGATCAATATTCTGGAAAAGTTGTGGATGGATTTTGAAATCAACACTCCTTTAGAATATCATTTTCTGGATCAGGAGTTTGGGAACCTATATGCCGATGAGGAACGGGCAGGTAAGGTGTTCCTTTATTTTTCGGCTTTTGCCATATTTATATCATGCCTGGGTTTGTTTGGCTTGTCTACCTTTTTGCTGGAAAGCAGAACCAAAGAGATAGGCGTTAGAAAAGCAATGGGGGCCGAAAGCCTGGATATTACACTACTGTTGACAAAAGAATACTTCACTTTAATCTTGATTGCTATGGGAATCGGGCTCCCGGTTGCATGGTTTCTGATGCATAAATGGCTACAAAACTTTGCCTTGCAAATCAATATTGGAATCACAATTTATATTTTGGTTTTTATAGCTTTAACTGCAATAACGTTTATCAGCATCAGCAGGCAAACCATCCAGGCTGTATATACCAATCCGGTTGATGCACTTAAGTATGAATAGGGAACATTCACCATTGGTGAATATGATAATAAAGGATTGATACAAAATATTTGAATATTATGATAAAGCATCTTTTAATAATAATATTTAGACAGTTTATAAAGTATAAATTTTACATGCTTATTAAACTACTTGGACTGTCCGTTGGGATTGCAGTCAGCCTGCTGATTATGCTCTATGTGTACCATGAGTGGAGTTTTGATAATTTTCATACTGGAAGAGATTCGATTTACAGCATGGTGGTTGAAACCCAACGGGGCGATCTTGTGGATAATTCGGCGTCAGCAACTGCTGGAATCGGGCCTTCATTGCTTGAAGAATTTCCTGAGATTACCGGAATGGTACGTCTTACTAATCCACGATCAAATTATTTTATTACCGATGAAAAAAGCAGGCAGGTAAAGGATGTTGTTTTTGCTGATTCTTCAATCTTTAACATCTTTTCATTTCCACTGCTTCGGGGTAACCCAGAAATTGCTCTACATGAACCATTCACAATGGTACTAACTGAAAGTATGGCCACTGAACTTTTTGGTGATGAAGATCCCATTGGTAAAATATTAAGGTACAATGGAGAGTATAACTTCAATGTTACAGGAATTGCTTTGGACCCTCCTGCAAATTCTCACATTTATTTTAACGCAATATTGTCCTTTTCTTCACTTTACGAAATGAAGGGATACTATATGGGTTGGGATGGAGGTTGGAGCTATTACACCTATATCAAGGTAGCCGACAGAGTCGATTGGCAGAATCTGAACTCTAAACTTTCGCCTTTTCTCGATAAACATATTAATTACAAGTACAGGAATTATGGAGTTGAGCTGGGTATGCATTTCGACAATTTAAAACAAGTATATCTCAACTCATCTGCCCCGGGACAATATCCGAGATCCGGAAATCCGGTAAACCTTTATATTTTTAGTGCCATAGCTTTGTTGATCCTTTTGATTGCATGCATAAATTTCATGAATCTTTCCACAGCAAGGTTTGTCAACCGGGCCAGGGAGGTTGGTGTGAGAAAAGTTGTGGGCGCGAGTCGGGAGATGCTTGTCCGACAATTTTTGGGTGAGTCTGTAACCATAAGTCTGCTGGCACTGGCAATCGCCATTATTCTTGTTGAAATACTCATGCCTGAATTCAATGAATTAACAAATTCTGGTATAAGTTTGTATGGTACATCCATATGGATTATTCCGGTTTTAATCGTTTTCGGATTGCTTGTCGGTATTATTTCAGGCAGTTATCCTGCATTTTTTATGTCATCCTTCAAACCCATTTCAGTGATTAAGGGCAACATGTTATCGAAGACAAAAGGCAAAGGATTCAGGAATGTGTTGGTAGTGATCCAGTTTTTTATTGCGACAATATTGATTCTTTCGACGATAACAATTTTCAGGCAGCTGAATTATGTAAACACTAAAAGCCTGGGATACAATAAAGAAAACACACTTATTTTATCTTTGAGCGGAGAGGAATCGAAAACAAATTACCAGTTGCTCAAAAATGAGTTAAACAAAATGTCATTTATTACATCGGTGGGTGCCTCATCAGAAATTCCGGTTTACGGATTTACACAAAATGGATACATTCCCGAAGGCTATGATAATTCAATGATGTTTCATGCTCTGGATGTGGATAGCGATTACCTTGAAACCATGGGTATTGAAGTAGCGGAAGGAAGAGGGTTTTCAAAGGTTTTTTCTTCCGATGACAATGCAGTCTTGATAAACCAGGCTCTTGCAGAGAAATTATCCTGGGTAAGTCCCCTGGGTAAGAAAATTTCAAGGGATGGTGATCATACTGTTATTGGAGTGGTTAAGGATTTTCATTTTGCACCCTTACAGTTCCGGATCGAACCTTTAATCATTACACAAAAGCCATATATGGGTTTCGGTCACCTTTCCATCAAAGTAAATACAGACCATTGGTCAACCACACTCGAAGACATTGAAGAAATATGGTTGAAGTTGTTTCCTTCGGAACCATATATTTATAGTTTTCTGGACAAATCGCTTGAGGATTCATATGGAAGGGAAGAAAAGTTCGGTAAGATTTTTACTTATTTTGCGTTCCTGGCAATCCTTCTTGCAGGCCTGGGCTTGTTTGGACTTGCATCCTTTTTAACCGAGCAACGTCGCAAAGAGATTGGTATTCGGAAAACATTTGGAGCAGGTACAGGAAAGATAATCTGGTGGTTGGGTAAGGATTTCACAAAAATGGTTCTTATCGGGAACCTATTGGCGTGGCCCCTTTCCTGGTTCCTTTTGCAGCGTTGGCTTGATGGATTTGCATTTCATGCACCCTTGAATCCGTTTGTTTTTGTTTTAAGCTTAGTGATATTGCTGCTGTTTGCCTTTGGAACAGTCGCCTGGCAATCGGCAAAGGCAGCCAGAATGAATCCGGTGGATGCCATAGGATATGAGTAGTGTTAAGTGTTGGAGTTTTGTTTGTGGATGTATGGTAAATCGATTTGATGAACTTTCCAAAAAGGTTTAAGTCCGTTTCTTAAAAAAACTCCTCACATCCTTCTGTTTTTCCGGTTTGGCAAATACTACGGCCATAATTGCACCAGTCAAAACAATCAATGCAGTAGCTATAATTTTGAATGTGAAAATCTCCGGTTCAATCCAACTCACCTCGAGATAGGTGAGGATGCCCATGGTGATGATGGTGATAATTGGATTGATGGTAATCATCACACTGATTTTGCTTGCCTCGAGGTATTTAAATGCCAGTGCCAGAAAACCATAAGCAACCAGCGTGTTCAAGCCCAGGTAAATTAACAATATCCACGCAAATGTTGAAAGGTTTGTGAATTCATTTAGCTGAATAAACGGGGCCAGTAGTAGAATCGGAAGCCCGAACACAAATAAGTTGAGTTGGCCGGTAGGATGGCTTTTAGTAAGAACCTTTAGAAAAAAAGCAAATACAGTCCATGCCAATGCAGAGATTGCAATAAGTAAAACACCAAGACTAAAAACTCTTGGATCGCCCTCAATCTGGTTCAGGTTTTCGAAGTAAAATAACAACAATCCTGCTCCGGCCAGTAGATAACCAAATGCCTGCCGGTAGCTGATTCTTTCTTTAAATAAGAAGAAACCTGCAAGGCCAAGTGAAATAGGCCCCAGTTGAATGACAAGTACCGCAATATTTGGGGATGTATATTTTATGCCGTAGTTAAAAGCGAGGTAATTTATGGCCAGTCCAAATGCTGCAATAACAAGGTATATTGGAGGTTTGGTGAGGATTTTCAGATATGTTGGTTTTTTGATAGCATAGTAAACAGCCAATAGCGAGAATGCCACTACAAATCTGAACCAGGCAATGTTTACGACATCAACAAGGTCGGTAGTGAGCTTAATAACTATGGCCTGAAAGCCCCAGATTATTGTGGTAATCAGCGCAAAAATTATCCCTTTGATGCGTGGGTCATGGTAATTCACAGTTGGTAAAAGTAGAATAATTTACGGCATTCCAGGGCTTAACTCCTATTCAAACCCTGCCTTCAAACTTCTCTCCAGTAAAGATTTCTACCTGTGGCGGATAAATAATAATCTTGCCTTTGTCGTTTTCAATTTTTTTTGGCCATCCAACCTCTTCAGGATTAGGTGAACCAATTGAGATAGTTGGAGAAGCAATAATTTTAAAGTAAAAAACAAGTGCAGAGTAGTATTAATAATTGTTTTTGGTGAGATTAAAAAGACTCATTAAAGTTAAAATAAAAGCCAGCAGTTTCCCTCCCAAATCCAATGTCAATGCGCAGATTCATCCTGGGCTGCACTTCAAGGCGATAACCAAACCCAATGCTGGGAAGCCAGTCTCCAAACTCGGCTGCTACCTCACCTAAGGTTCCAACACCGAGCCAACCAACTACTCCATGCGGACTCAGGGTTCCGTTTTTTTTCATGAACATATGCCGGTACTCTCCGATAGTAAAAATCATTGATTGCTCTCTGTACCTTCCCCAGGTATAACCTCGCAAATCGAAAGGTGTGCCGGGTTGCGACATTTCCCCGTAAGGGACATCTCCCTGGCCAAAACGACCTTTTAGCTGGGCAGCTATGGTTCTACCCGGGCGTTTGATGATCCAATATTTACGCAGGTCGACAACATAAATCTGGTAAGTATTGTCTCCACCAAGGTAGGGTCCGTAAAAGCCGGCCGATATTTCTATGAAAGCACCTCCCCATGAGTTTACAGGAACATCACGTGAGTCGTACTGAAGCACAAGGCCCAGGCCGGTATTTAACGGTTTGTCATTGTATTTGATATAATCAGGGTCGTTGGCAACACCCGGGCTGGCATCTCGGCCTTTGGTATAATTAAAATCGATTAATGTGCCGATAAAATAGTTTTTTTTAAACTGCCAAAGGAACCTTGGATAGATTTGCCACCATGTTCGGGTATAGGCGGTGGTTGAATCACCTTTTTCAGTATTGTATCCCTTGTCGTAACCCACACCCCAATAATTATCCGGCATATCTTTAAAATTAATATCCGCATAGATCCGTAATTTATCCTGGAGCCAGAAAGTGGTGAGTTTTGTTCCAAAAAAATATGCACCCGTTGTGCTTATGCCAAGCATTATCGGGCCGGAAGAACGCTGAATGAGGCTGTCACCTGGATTGGTTTTAAACGAAATCATAATCCCGCCGGCAAGGGTAAATCCCATCTCAGGTGTATAAGCAGGCCCCGCAAGCGGAGTGATCAACATTTTACCTTTATCGACCTTATCCTGCCGTTTTGCTTTTCTAACTTCCTTTTTGCTTAGCGGGATAGTGTCTGATTGCGCTAAAACAGACAGAAATGGTAGGATTAAGAAGCCAATTATAAAAACTATATACAGTAATTTTCGAGGGCTTCTGGCAAACAATAGCAAACCTGTATCGAACATTGCTTAAAATTTCACTTGACAATTATCAATAGAGCAGGTGATAAATCACCTACAACCCTGCTAAGTTACAAAATATTTCAAGGAAATATTTCTTTCAGGTAGATTTCAAGCTACCTTCCTTTTGGGAATAGAAACGAAATCTGGAAACGGCTTTGCCATCTTCCCCAATTGGGATCTTGCATCTTTACATTATAATAGACATGCGCATTGATGTTGATTGGTAATTTTCCAATCCTGATGACCTTACCCAGGCCACCACCCAGAGGCATCAACCATTGATTTCCATCTGAAAGTCGCCAGTTGGCCTGCCAGATAGGAGCAGAAACAAGGTACCAGGCTTTTGGCAGGTTATAGTTAACGATGGGTTGAAGGGTCATGATCTTCAAACTCTTCAGGTCGTCGAAACTCCAGATATTGTTTACCAGGAATCCATAAACCCATTTCTCCTGTGTTGCAATAATCACAAAAGCTGGTCCCATTGCAAATAGTCCGGTTCCTACCTCGTCGCTTGAGGCGGTAGGGAATTGAAATATAGGGCCAAAGCCCCAGGTAACTTCCGAAGCTTTTTTAGGAGAGAAAAATGCGGTAATGTTTATATCGCCCAAACCATTATGATTATCCCCGCCTGAAGTATTGGGTTGCGAAACAATTGGAATAATCGTCCTTGTTATCACGTTAAACTTTTCGAAACCAAGTGGAATAATCGGCTGAATGTTTAAAATATTTTGAACACTGTTATTGTCCCCAATCCTGTATGTGGTATTGTTTTGAAAAGGAACGCTTATTAAATCAGCGATGGGATTTTGTGCCTCCTTGGCAAGTTCACCCTCTGTCAGTCCCTCCTGTGCATGGATTGTCATTGAAGCGAAGACAAGGGTTACTATTATTAAAGTTAATCTTTTCATTATGCAAATGTAAAAAAACCACTACTATCAAAATTATATTTAATTGACATGGCTTTATTTTTAATAAATTTCTTCGATATTCAGTGTAGATTTTTCAAATAAGTCTTCAATAGTGAGTTGCTTATTTGACAACCCCTGTTCGTATGAATACCTGAACAGTGTTTCAAGGGTTTTGCGGTTGGCTTCAATACCATAGGGCCAGTAATTCTCACCCATTATTTTTTTTGTTTCATCAAATTCCTGTGCAAACCAGGGAAGGGATGAGTATGCCCATCCTATTTTCATTAGCTCTGCATAATGCTGCGATTTAGCTTTAGAATAAGCTTCAAAAACAGCTTTTGGTAGCCAGGGATATTTTTCAATCAATTCGGTTTTTATAGCAATAGCATGCATGATGGGAAAAATACCTGTCTGTTCAAAATATTCTTGTTCTGTTTTCTTTGAATCGGAAAATAACCTTTTAACCAAAGGATTACCCTGAATAAATGCTTTAGGTTCTGCTGCATGAAATAAAGCATCAACTTCGCCGGACAAAAGTAAATCTGATTCATCTTTTCCGGCTGTACCCATAGTTACGTTAATCCCATTTGGAACAACCTGCTCCTCTGCTGATATTTTCCCGGCAGCATCAGCTGAAGAATCTTTATTTGAAAGCACCCATTGGATGTCTTCGGGAGATACTCCATACTCATCTTGTAATAATCCGCGTATCCATGTGAGTGAGGTAGACGAATAACCAGGAGTTCCAATTTTCCTTCCCTTTAAATCCTCGGGTTTATTAATTCCTTTTTCACTATGCACAAAAATGCTCTTGTGACGGAATGTTCGAATCGGAAAAACAGGAATCAGGGTATAATCCCTGAATTCATTATTCGCATAAGCCAACATAAAAGGGTGCAGACCAATCTCGGTTATATCATAAGTTCCGGCGCCACTGAATGCTGCGGTATTTGCATCGCCAATTCCAATCTTGTGAAACTCAACTTCGCAGCCTTCAATGGTTACTTTTCCGCTAATAATTCCTTTCAACCTATCCAGGTCATAACCTGCAACTTTTAATTGTATTAATTCATTACTGTCCTGGATAGCAGTTTCTGCATTTGATGACCTTTCCTGATTACAACTGATGAATAGCTGAAGAAAAATTAATATTAACAGAAACTGCAAATGCTTGACCTTATTTTTTGATGTTAGCGGTACCATGTTTGCCTCCTTATCAGATACGAATTGAAAATACAAAAACTGGTTCAGAACACGGCTCTGAACCAGTTTAATTATAATATTTGAATAGAATCTATTCAGCTAATTCCATCGTTTTCCTAACAGTCTCTTGATATTGTAAACTCTCAGACCTTAGATTATCTATACCTTCAAATGGAACACCATGGCGGGCATAAAAGGGGTACTTTTTATTCATGGCATCGTGGCGTTTTTTCATCATGTCAAATGGTCCCCAGGCCCAGAGGAATTGTGCCATCATACCACGCATTTCGCGAGGATCGGCATATAAATCAAAGAAATCATTTTTAACCAAACCGGGGCGACCGCCAATCCAAACGCGTTTATACTGCTGCTTTATAGTTGCAGCATGGAAAGGGCCGGTATATACATGGTAATAATCCCTGCGGCTCTGTCCGTCTCCATAAAGGAACATAGCAGTTTGATCGATCCCATCAATAATTCTATCGCGTGGAATCAAATCCATTGCATCACCTAATCTGGCAAATGTTGTGAATAAATCATGAACAATAATCATGTCGCCAATCATGGTACCAGGCTCAATTACGCCAGGCCATTCTGCAAAAGCCGCCACACGAATTCCACCTTCACGGTAATCTCCTTTTCCCCCATTGAACACAACCTGGTACATAGCTGATGGTGCTTCAACCATGGGGCCATTGTCAGCCATGGCAATGACGAGTGTATTTTCAGAAATTCCCTGTGCTTTCAATTCATCCAGAATTTCTCCAACATGACGGTCTAAGCGTTCCATGTTTTGTGCAAAAGCAGAACCATTACTTGTATTAAACTCTTGTCCCTGACGATTGAGGTCATAAACATTTGGCCAGTATGCTAGATAGAATGGCTTTTCATCGTCAGCCTTACGACGGATAAAATCCAGGGCTCTTTCCTGGTGAACATCGATTAGCTTTCTGTAATTCTCAAGTGTTGGAGGAAGGGTTTCGCGGGCTTTTTCGCCTTTTTTGGCCTCAACGTCCATAATGTAACCATATGGCCTCCAGGTTTCATCAACGAGGTATTTCTTCTCGGTCATGTTCGGGGTGTAGCCAATGGTCATCTGCCCGGCTTCACCAGTTTCGTGCCAGAAAATCGGTGGAAACTGGTTGTAGAGCGAAAACTGCGCTTCATCGAATCCCTGGTTGTGCATATAACTTTCTTCAATATCACCCTGGTGTGCCTTCGCAAAAAATGCGGTATTATAACCAGCTTCAGATAGGATTTCTGCAATCGTAACTTCTTCGGCAGGAAGGCCTGAACCTTCAGGCGGAAAAGCGACTGTGTGCATACCACTACGTGTAGCCAAACGGCCTGTTAAAGCTGCAGTTCGTGTTGGTGTACATGAAGGTTCGGTGTACATTCGTGTAAAAGTGATACCATCCTCGCCCATTCTATTCAGGCGGGGTGTATCAAAACCACGGATTTTATTGAATGCTTCAATTCCTACTTCGCCAAAGCTATTGTCGTCCCACATGATATGAACAATGTTGGGGCGCTTGCCATGCTTCTTGTACATATCATCCAGAATTTTCTGGACTTCTATATCTTGTTCTGCCCACTGCTCGCCAAACTGTTCTTGCAAGATTGTTTGCTCGGCATCGTGGATAATGGGTTTGTTCTTCTGGGCGTATGCGATTGAGACTAAGGCTATAAGCCAGATCAAAATTAGAGTTGATTTTGTCATTTGAAATTGAGTTGTTTTAAATATAAAATATATTATTAAAGAAGGGACGTTTGTTATTAACACATCAAACTTTAAATTGTTCTGTGTACCTGATA